>Ga0193751_1000006_pt1 | contig 281928 bp, 258 predicted proteins | sample L1c2metaG_FD_143050 | JGI IMG/M metagenome (GOLD analysis project Ga0193751, IMG submission 143050) | Soil microbial communities from a riparian zone of the East river system, Colorado, United States - L1c2 | ecosystem: Environmental > Terrestrial > Soil > Riparian zone | place: USA: East... | reverse complement strand
AGAGGGATGAGGGATTTATCAAGCCAGTCGATTTATTTATCGTCTGGGCACCAGTGCCGTTGAAGACGATATTCGCATAGACATTTGCCTGGCTATCAGACATCAGAAAATTTCCGGCCACTCCTATTGTCAGGTTATCAGTTGCCACGCTAGAACCAAGTTTCATCAGACCACTCCACGACGGAGTGTTCGTAAGTTCGAGATTACCTGCTGAAATCGTGGGGTTAACACTATTGCGGCTGGTAATATTAAAATTGAGCCCGTTAATTTCACACAGAACCCGCATGGTACCTGCCACGGCAAAGCTCTGGTCAATGAATATTGTGGAGTCAGTGAAAATAACTGTCTTATCGAACGTCACGTCGAAGAAGGTAACACCGCTCGCCGCTATAGCATAGTTAGTGTTTGCAGAGAAATTAAAAGCAGCCGTGCCGTTATTGTGGACAAAAGTTCCGCCCGTTCGGGTGAAGTCTCCTTGGAAGGTAGTTGTAGCCGACGAAGCGGTGAAATTACCGCCGGAGAGCAGAAACTGGTTGAAGACAGGCGAACTGGCTCCAAGAGTGACGTCCCCGCCTGACCATGTGAGTTTGTCGGTCGCATCGGCATATGCATAGGACTGGAATGTGAGACTACCCGATGCTTTAGTCGAACTCCAGAGGGATGAGGGATTTATCAAGCCAGTCGATTTATTTATCGTCTGGGCACCAGTGCCGTTGAAGACGATATTCGCATAGACATTTGCCTGGCTATCAGACATCAGAAAATTTCCGGCCACTCCTATGGTCAGGTTATCGGATGCAACGCTGGAGCCGAGTTTTAGTATGCCAGACCATGTTGGAGTATTCGGGAATTCAAGATTGTTCGCTGAAATCATGGGATTAACACTATTGCGGCTAGTGATATTCAGATTAAGTCCATTTATTTGGAATTGAACTCGCATGGTACCTGCCACAGCGAAGCTCTGGTCAATAAATATGGTGGAGTCAGTGAAAATAACTGTCTTATCGAACGTCACGTCGAAGAAGGTAACACCGCTCGCTGCTATGGTGTAGTTTGTGCTCAGATTGAAATCAAAAGCAACCAAGCCGTTATTGTGGACAAAAGTTCCTCCCGTGGTCGTAAAAGAATTCTTGAAAGTAGTAGTCGCTGAAGAAGCAGTAAATGTTCCCCCAGAAAGAGTGAACGTGCCGTTAAAGGTCGCCGCAGCAGAACCCATGTTGTAATTGCCTCCCGCCATGTTGAAATTACTTGCGCCGACAGTCAAGACGGCGGCGGCAGATTGGGTGATAGTTCCGCTATATGTAGACTTTATGTCTATTCCGGCCACGGAGACTGTAGTATCGAGGGCCGCATTATTGACTCCTCCGCTGTCGAAGGTGGCGATGTCCCCTGCGCCCGGGGCCGTGGCGCCGCTGTTGCTTCCGCCGGAAGACAGCGACCAGTTAGCATTAGTGGAGAAAGAGCCGCCAGCTGATCCGATCCAGAATTTGGTTGCGGCATGGGCGGCGGTCGGTAAAACAAACAAAGTACTCAGAAAAATTGCGGATACAAAAAAGAGTATTGACCTATTTTTAAGCAGAGAGATAAAATCGAATAATTTTTTCTGATTTATTCTCATTATATTCCAAGGAAATATTTATTCTCTTTGTTATTGTTACATTCAAGTATGAATATCATTCTTGCATCAATCGGAGGTCAGTTCTACTTTATCTCGTAAGTTATCGTTACGTCCGAACTTATCGTATTTTCACCTTTGGGAATTTGGGCCGGAGCGGGAGCTGGGCTTACACTATTGTCAAGCGCGGCGCTTTTGGCATAATAAACGGGCCCCCCGTAACTACCACCTTCACTAAAGGTGGAAATTCTACCCAAACTCACGCCTAAATCATTCGCCAAAACTTCTGCTTTAACTCTCGCATCATCAATCGCTTTTTTTCTCGCCTCTGCTTTTAGGGAATCTTCCTTGTCAATAGTAAAGTTTGGACCATTCAAATCCGTTACGCCTACGGCACCTAGCTCCTGCATTATGGCGCCAGCATCATCTATTTTGCGAACTTTTACGGTAATGCTTTCGCTCGCCGTATAACCGATGATGACCTGCTTGCCACCAGGACAAAATAAAGTGCCGGTAGCGGGAGTTCCCTCTAGCGGACGCGGGCATAATGCCTGCCGGTATTCGTACTTGGGATAAAAGGAGGCGTTCGCAGTTTTTACATCTTTGTCTTCTACTCCTTTCGCCTTTAACAGTTCTAAGGCTTTTTTCTCAATTACCGCAACTGAGTCTTGCGCGTCTTTGACAATGGCAGCATCCTTGCTGATCGTGAAATAAACGTTGGCAATATCCGGCACCGCTTGCACTTCTCCATGGCCCGATAAAGTAATAGTATTCGAACCCGAACTGCCCATCATATTGTAAGATCTGAATTCAGCCAATAATTTTACTGCAAAAAAAAGAGAAAGAATAACTAAGAAAACAAGCGACACGCGATATATATTTTTTATGTATTGATTGGGTATTTCCATAAATTTTAAATTAAATTGTTAATTATTAATACAAACAACCCAACACCTACGAGTAAAACAAGAAACTTAAAAATATCCAACCAAGGATTAACAAAAGAAGAATTACTCCTCCGGAGAGCTTTTGGCGCATCAATTTGTTCTTTTCTCTCTCTAAGCAAGTTACAACAATGACGATAGAAGCAAATGCGATAATTGTAATGCTGGATAAAGATTTATTTAAAACTTCGCCAGAGAGGACATCCCAAATCGCTAGAACTCCGAGGAGCGCTAAAAGAGAAATTGAGATGATCAATACTGCAACTGTAATCTGTCGAAGATTCTTGAAAACTGGGTTAGAAAATGGCACAGACTCGGCCGCTCCAGTATTAGAGACAGCTAGCTGTTCGCGAGAATCTATGAATCTACCGGCAATAATTACAATGACAGCTACAATGGAAAGTAAACCGAATGTTTGAATTGATTTAGTTATTACATCACCGCTGAATATTTTCCAAACACCGCAAACGGAAATAACTGCTAAAATAAACACTGACACAATAAAAACATATGCCGCCCCGTTTTGTATTTTTTTCATCTTTTCATTATACACTAATATCTGATCGATGCGCTACTGGATCAAATTGACCTCCGGCACAAGCTCTAATCCAAATTTTTCTTTAACTTCCGCTATTATTTTATCCGCTAGAGCAAGCACTTCCGCGCCGGACGCAGACCCGTAATTTACCAAAACTACGGCTTGCCTTTCATGTACGCCGACGTTCCCGAGTCTTTTCCCTTTCCAACCGCATTGTTCAATCAGCCAGCCTGAGGGAATCTTTATTATTTTATTCTCCTCAAAAGTCGGCATTTCGGGATAAATCGCTAGGAGTTCTTTCATTTTTTCTCCACTCACAAAAATATTTTTAAAAAAACTGCCGGCATTGGGAATGATGGCCGGGTCTGGCAGCTTGCTTTTGCGTATCCGAGAGACTGCGTCGCTAATATCCTTTGGAGTATATGAGACGATTTTATTCCTGCCCGCGCCAGCAATGCCGGGAGCATTGCGGGCAGATTTTTCTAAAAATTCCCGCAGAATCTTATAGGAAAGATTGGGTTTTGGTATTTTGCTTAATTTCAAAGTTATGGCCGTAATAAAATATTTTCCTTTTAGCTCATTTTTAAAAATGCTGTCGCGGTAGCCGAATTCGCATTCCCCATTGCTGAAAACTTTCTTCACTCCGTCTGAGACGCTGTAGGCTTCGACATTTTGGAGAACATCCTTGAGTTCTGCTCCATAAGCTCCGATATTTTGCATCGGCGCGGCACCGACTGTACCGGGGATAAGCGACAAGTTTTCAATACCCCACAACCCCCTGTCTGTGGCAAAGATTACTAAATCGTGCCAAATGTCCCCGCCCATGCACCGGATGGCGACATTTTTTGAATCTTCCTTTAATACTTCTATCCCTTTTAATTTATTCAGGATTACAAGGCCATCAAAGTCTTTGGTAAATAAAACATTACTTCCTCCTCCGAGAAATAATTTTTTGCTGTTTTTAAACTCCGGAGCACTAAAAATCTCCTTTAAACCCTGCTCATTATTTACCTCAACAAAAAACCTTGCATTCACGGAAATGCCAAAGGTGTTTAGTTTAGATAGGCTATAATTATTGTGTATTTTCATATTTAACCGATAATCCTAGCATATCAAAATACAATGAAAAAAGCCCTGCATGCCATAGAAACGGCCGCAGAACTTTTTTTGAAAACTTTCACTTATGGAGAACTAATTTCTTCCGGGAGAGACCACGCAAGCCCGCTGAGGGCATCCATTTTGCTTTCAGGATAAGCCAAATCTGCGCGGAGACGCCTGCCGGCGGCGCCACTACTGACACAGAGGAAGCGTGGGCCGCCGTGGCAACCCTCGAAAGGTTTATTGCGAATCCCGATTATCCTCACCAAACCCATCTTTTCGAGCTCCCTGTCGGAGAAGCAATTGCGGATAATGCAGGGAGCTTCGGAATGAAGTTCAGCCCACTTTCGTGAGACACCTTCAGATTGGATGCACGCGATATTTCGATCGGATTTTTTTTTCCAGAAATTTGCCCGCAAGACAACAATCCTGTGAACAAACCGGGGAGTGGTAGGCTGGAAATCTTGCGACCGCAAAATTATCTTTGCATCCTCTGTGAGATAGAAGTCCCTGTCTTTGAGGTCCTCAATCCACTTTGGACCAGTCACTCCTTCAGAGGGTGGAAGCGTGATGTAAATAAGATCATCACCTATTTTTTCCCAGATGGCCTGGCCAGGAATCGACACGAAGTGTCCAGGATACGCGTTTTGTCCGTTATTAAATGCTTGGAGACGTTTGAGGTATTCACTGGCATCATTGCCGGCAAGTTTCTCATTTATGTCACCCAACGTCCCGATAGTTTCATGGTACATTATTTTACTCATATTTTTTCCTTTCGTTTGTACGTCAGAATCTCACAACAGTGAGATTGTCCGAGATGCGCACCGGACTGTTTTATGTTTGCGGCGTTCTTTCAAGACTCCAAAAAAAGAAGTCCTCAAAGAACGCCACTTTTCTCGTCAAGATTTTAAAGAGCTGTATGACTCTGTTTTACACCCATTAAGACATTTCTGTCAATATCGCAATATTTCGACTGAACCATCTTTATGCAATTTAACGACTTTAGATGCGCTGCCAGCGCGAGTACCACCGTCGACATACAAATCAATTGCATCGCCAAAATATTTTTTCGCCTGAAAAATATTTTCGGCCGGAGACAGTCCTTCGGGATTGGCCGAAGGCGCGATGAGCGGGCCGGTTTCTTTTAATAAATTTCGCAAACCCTCCGGGGCGGGCAAGCGGAATGCCAGGGTTTTTGTACCGCGATGCAAATACGCGAGCTCTTCATCGGGGCAGTCAAAAACAAAACTTGTGGGTTCCTTATAATTTTTAATTTCCTTTTTTTGTTCTCCAGTGAGAACTATTCCGAATTTTTGAGGCTCATTAATGTCGGGAATGAGTATTATGCAAGGTTTATTTGGCGCGCGTTTCCGCACCTTATAAATGCGATTAACTGCTTTAGCGCTTTGCGCCCGACCTACAATGCCATAAAGAGTGTCCGTGGGCATAACCGCAATACCATCTTCTTTTAGTACTTTTATTAGATCAGGATTTTTCCATACGTTATTCTGCTTCATTGAAATGATTATAATACTACATAATATATTCCTCAATTTTAAAAGAAATATAACCTAGTAGGCCGAGCTGGATTATCGGCGTTAATCCAATGCCTCCCAAAAAAGGAATCACGGGCATCAGGGAATTATATGCCCATCGGCCTGCTTGAAGTGCATAATATTCAGTGCCGACGGAAATAATAGTTCCGACAAAAATTATTATCCAACTTTGTTTTTTAAACCGGGGGGAAAAAAGAAATGGCAAAATAATTATAGTTATGATAACCGCATCAATTAGAGCAGCCCTTAAAAGAATAAGGCTCGTAATATCACCGCCCATATAACTGGCATAGAGGGCAGAATGCAGATTTTCCCAAACCACATTCAAGATAAAAGCAAAAATGAATATCAAGAGTATTCTTTTCATTCTTGCGTATCAACAAATAACTTATAGTCGGTAAGAGTGATAGTACTACTGACAAAAATCCAAAAAATAAATTCCTCGATAGGAAAACGAAACGAGAAGAAATCTACATAGCCGATGTATTGTCCGCCAAAGGACCATTGATGAAGATACAGAGCGGTAAACTCAAAAATTAGGAAAAGAAAAATAAAATATGGAGCAACTTTTACAATATGCCATGCCAGTCTTGGTTTTTTTATGACGCAAAAAATGACTGGCAAAAATGCAAGGGTTCCAAAGATAAGATATGCATAACGGAATGTAATAAAATGCGGAGCAAAAAAGAAAGCGAAAATTATTAATAAAAGATAGGCTGATGCTGGAATAATTCCTGTAAATATATAATGCTTAATATCAACATTTTCTTTTCGCTTTCTCTCAAAAAAATGCTCATAAACTAGGATCATTAATAGCGTCCATAAAATGAGACAGATCAACTCATCGACAGGCGCTACACCAAATATTCGATATGGTAAGACAAGTTGCTCTTCCGGAATAAGCCATGCCTTATTAAAGGTCTCGAGAAAATCAAAACCAAAGCCCAGGATAATTCCTATAAGGAATACACCGGAAAATATAACCTTTAGATTCTGCGTCTTTCTAAGTATCAGATAAATTGACGGAACGCCTAGAAATAAAAAAGCTGAAGTAAGAAAACGTACATGCAAGATAAGTACAATGGGAACGACAATTATTGCTAGCAGTATTAGTACCAGCGAATCAATTTTTTGAGCTTTATTCATGCCAAAAGTTTACTACAGTCATAATGATTTACAGTAAAAATATATTTTGTTATCTCCCATTTGGGTGCCTATTCGGTTACGCTCCGAATCTAAGAGCTCCACAAGCTCATGTGCTGCTATTACACCATAGGCACCATAGACTAATGTATACCAAAAAATAGAGATGGATGCTACTTGTTATAATGCTCCGAACAGTTTGCGATAATGTTTTTTTGTAAAAAGATGCCGCTTGTTGCGAAGTAAAAATTTTGTAGCTTCAACCAAAAGAACATTTAAAATGAGCCAGAAAATAATGAAGGGTACCCAGGACCAGGGCAATGCCTGCAGTTCAAAAATATTTCTGATAGGCGGCACGGTCATGGTGATAATTAAAAGAACGGCGGCAATAATAATACTAATATTTAGTTTTTTATTAGAAAAAGTTACATAGGAAAAAAGCGGGCGATGCAAACTTCGGAAAGAAAAAGCGATGGCCAGAATATATGAAGCGAAACAAACAAATAAAATCGAACGGGCAAGGCTTACATCCAGATTAATTTTAATTAAAATATAATATAAGAAAAAAAGAAAGAGAGAACTGACAATGCCAGCCCCGAAAATCAGCCCCTTTACATCTTTTGTAAAGATAAGCTGGGAATCCTTGCTCCCGCGATCTTTACTTTTCTCTCTGTCTATATCTTCCTCAAAGGCAAAAGCGAGGGCCGGCAGAGTTCCCGAAAAAAGATTTACCCAGATGATCTGCAGCGCAGAAAGCGGGAGAGGAATTCCAAAAATGAGACTGCCGCCGACAATAAATACCTCATCAAAAGAATTGGAGAGAAGATAAGTGGAGGTCTTTCGGATATTCGACAAAATCCTGCGCCCTTCATCGATTGATAGAGAGATTGTTTCAAAATTATCATCCAAGAGCACCAAGTCCGCCGCGGACTTCGCCACATCACTCCCGGAGCCGATCGATATTCCGATGTCCATTGCCTTGAGCGCCGGAGCGTCATTGACTCCGTCTCCGGTCATGGCGACCACCTCTCCGAGCCTTTGATAAAGCTGTCCGATTCTTAGCTTGTCTTCAGGCGTTACCCGGGCAAAGATTTTTATTTTAGGAATCGCTAGAAGCAGGTCGCTGTCCGTCAAGTTTTGGACGTCAATTCCGGTGAGCACTTCATTTTCGTGCACTTCCCAATCCAAGTTCCTCACTACCGAGAGCGCCGTCCCCACCAGATCCCCGGTAACTAAAACCATTTTTATTCCATGAGACTCAATATTTTTAATCGCCGCGGGAACTTCCGGCCGGATTGGATCAAAAAAGACAAGCATGCCGAGAAAATTAAGTTCATTTATATCATCAATTGAGAAATTTTGTTGATTTTTTTTCTTCACCGTTGCGAGACCGATAATTCTCTTGCCTTGCCGGCTGGTCGTTTCAATCCACCCTTCTAATTTTAGATATTCTTCTTTAGAAAGATTCGATTTTTTAAGCAGAATATCCGGCGCTCCCATTACCACGTAATTGTCGTCTTTCAGAGCGACCGAAAATTTATTGGAAGAATTAAACGGCAAAACGACATAAGAAACGAGAGAAGTCATAATATCAAGCGGAATATGGTGCAAACGGCAGGCTTTAGCGATATTAATTTCAAATGGCCTCCCCCGAAAGGTCCACTGCGATTCGTCTTCATCCCTATTTTCAATCGAGACATCTACATTTAAGAGCGCTGATTCCAATAATTGTTTTTGGTCATCAGAAAAAATTTTATGCGCTTGATTCTGGTCCGTCGTCTCTGATCCGCCTGAGATCAGTATCGCCTTGGGATAAATACCTACCAGTTGCATATCAGCCAAGGTTAGTGTGCCGGTTTTGTCGGTCATTATCATAGTTGTGGAACCCAGAGTCTCCGCCGCCGTCAGTTTTCGGACAATTCCCTTTTTGGACGCAATCCGCTCCGCCCCAATTGCGAGTATTACGGTCAGCGCAATTGGCAAGGCTTCCGGCACGGCCCCCACGGCAACTGCCGCCGAAAGAATCAGCATTGGCAGAACCGATTCGCCGCGCATAATTCCTAAAATTAAAATTCCGATAACAATGAAAAATACTACGACAAAGATTATCCACGCCAGGCGTCCGACACCTTTTTGCAAAGGAGTTTTTGTTCTTTTGGTTCCCGATACAATGCCGGCAATCTTGCCAATCTCCGTGACATTGCCGGTCGCATAAACGATCGCTTTCGCGTACCCTTGCACAACCAGTGTCCCCGCATGTGCAATATTGCTGCGCTCGGCCACAAGCGCAGAGGCGTGTATGACTTTTTCGCTTTTATTGACGGGCAGAGACTCCCCCGTCAAGATTGCTTCATCAACGTAGAAATTATTTAAAGAAAGTATTCGCGCATCAGCCGGCACGCGTGTTCCATACAATAATTTTATTATATCTCCCGGCACCAAGAGGGCGGAATCAATCTCTTCTTCTTTGCCATCTCGAATAACTCTGGTTCTATCTTTTATATATGTCGTTAATTTATCGAGCGTATTTTCAGCGTGATATTCATGAAAAAATCCGAGCCCGATATTGAGCAGCACGGCGAGAGCAATCATCACCGAATTTATCCATTCATGCAGAATACCGGTCAGGATGCCGGCTCCAAGGAGTAAAAAAATCAGCGGGCTTAAAAACTGTTTCAGGAAAAGAGCGGCAACATTTATCTTTTCTTTGTTATGAAAAATATTACTCCCATACTTCTGCAGCCGGCTCCCTGCTTCTTTTTCTGTTAGTCCAGTTTGGGCTGTACCCAATTGAGTGAGAACCTCCTCGGCAGAAAAAGACCACGGCTGTGTAACTATTTTCATTGGCAAATTATATCACTTGAAAACCTGTATTGGAACAACGGGCTTGTTATAAAGATTCTTGCGCCGCATAAAGAATTTGGCAATTTCATTGGAAATGATATAAATGATAATCAGACATAAAATCGTCATTATCGTTCCAAAAGAGAGCGCCGTAAATTTAAATAAATCAGACAAGATACCGGTATAAACAAAAATAAATGGAAGGACCGCAGTTATGATGATGCCTGATAGCAGCGGAGTGGGAATAACCGGGGATTTAAAAAACGGACGCGAAGAACGAATAGAAATTATCAGAGCTAATTCAGCAAGGACAGAAAGCATGAACCACCCGGTTTGAAATTGAGCGACCGGAGCATTTTTATAAATCTGAAAATAAAGAAAGTCAAAAAAGCTGGAAATAACACCAAAAATAAGTATGCGTTTTAGGAGCTTACCCGGCTCGAAATGCGGTACGTGCCGGAGAGCATAGTCGTCGGGGTTGTCCGTGATAATTAAAAGTAGCGGCAGATCCGTCAGGAGATTATTCAAAAGTATCTGAATTGGGAGCATTGGAAGTACCGGATAAAAGAAAGAGGCGAAAAGTAGTGAAAAGAAAGTGCCAGCATTGCCGGAGAGTGTATAGATGATGTAGGTCAGCGTGTTGCGTAAAGCGCGCCTTCCGGTCGACACGCTTTTTAAAATCGGGCTTAAATCTTTCTCGAGGAGAATAATATCGGCCGATTCTTTCGCTATATCCGAAGCATTATCAACGGCAATACCGATGTCGGAGCGCTTGAGCGCCAAAGCATCGTTGATGCCGTCACCGAAAAAAGCAACTGGACCTAATTTTATATATCGGTCGATAAGCTCTAGTTTGTTCTCCGGCGTGCATTTAGCAAAGACAACCGTTCGTAAAAGTTGCCTGTTCGACAAATCTGCAATTTTAACGCCCTCCAGCGAGATTATATTGTCCGGATGCTTAATCAACCCAAGTTCTTCGGCCACATTCTCGGATACGGCCATGGAATCACCGGTCAATATTTTAATTCCAATCCCCCGAGTGTGAGCAATTTTAAAAGATGGCCGAGCCGATACTTTGATTGGATCATGAAATGCCGCAAAACCGGAAAAATTCCAGACTTCATTTTTACTACTTCCAATTGCAATCACTCGCATTCCCTTCCGCTCGTATTGCAGAGCCAATTCGTGTGCCGCTGCTTTGATTTCCTCAGGAGAGGCTTTACAAAGCTGGAGTATTTTTTCAATTTGCCCGCGGGCAATTTTTTCACCTGTATCCAAAGTAAAAACTTCATAGCCGATTTCGTTCGCATACGGAATAAAATTTGCAATGGGGCGCAGCACGGTTTTCGCTTTGCCCGGGAACGCATTAAGCGCATTGTCATAGGCATCGTCCATCGAAGGCCTTTCATACTCGCCCTCAGTAATTGTATTAGAATATTCCCAAAAATTTTGAACATCATTGACTGCAGAAACCTTCAATTTATTTTCCGTAATTGTCCCTGTTTTGTCGGTTAGTAAAAATTTTACTGCCCCCAATCCCTGCAGAGAAGAAAGTCTTTTAACGATGACTTTCTCATGCGACAGCGCGAGTGACTCGCGGGTCAGAATAATAGTGGAAACCAGAGGCAGAATTTCCGGCACTACTCCCACCAGCATGGCAATAGCGAAAATTAAAAAGTCAGCCAAAGAATACTTGCCCATGACAAAGACCAAGAGAAACATCGAGATTATCAGCACTAAAATAGAAACCACAAAAATATATTTTACTATTCGATCGGTAAAATCAGAAAAACTGCTCCATTTTTTTACCGCTTCCAGTTTGGACCGATATTGCGCGACCGTTGATTTAGCGCCGATCGCCACCACCTTGGCGATGATCCTGCCACTTGTAACCAGGCTGCCGGCATGAAGTTGCTCACCCGAGCGTATTTCTTTCGGTAAACTTTCGCCGGTCCGCATCGAATCGTCAATAAATGCATTTTGTGATTCGCTAACCTCCATATCTGTCGGCGCTATCGAGCCCGAAACCAAATGCACCATGTCTCCGAGACGGAGGTCATCGGAGAGAATTTGCGAGAGCGCTCCATCCCGATAAACGTAAACCCTGGTTTTCACCAAATGCATTAATTTCTCTGACGCTTTGGATGCTTTGAATTCCTGGAAAAAACCCAATATCGTATTTATTACTAAGATTATGGAAATAATAATCCCGTTAGTTTTCTCGCCGAGGAAAAAAGAAACACCGGCTGAAATAATCAGCAACACAAAAAATAGGGAAGACACTTGGGTCCAAAAAGTAGAAACGATAAGTTTAAAATTCTCTTTCACACTATATATGATAACAGAAAATCTAAAAAGTACTTACCAGCCTCCAGGTAAATTAGCCGAAAGTAAATGTAAAAGCATCCAGACCCGAATCTTTGATTTTTAACATCAAGATATGTTCGCCATAATCTACCCCCTCAACCAGCTTGTACATCATCTCATCTTTCACCAAGATTGTGTTATTTAATTTTCCATCCACGTAAACTTCTACGTTCACACCCGCTTCAGAACTCGCAACCAAATAGACATTTTTGGCATTGTATTTGAAAACGACACTAGAATCTCCATTATTTTCACCATATTCAGGTGTGAAAGACCACGAACCGCCTAGGTAAAGATTATTCAATTTTATATCCGGCGGTATGGCAAGATTTTGCGTGCTTGTGACGCTCCGGTCGCCATTTGCCAGATAATCATTTCGGTTCGAGCCGAAATAAGTTTCCGGACTACCCACTTTGTTCGGGTCAACTGCAATTTTATCAGTTGGATTGACAAGGCCGTTATCCGGAGAAGTTTTAACTCCAAGGCGGTCGTTCCTTTCATTGAGAGCCTCTTGAATCGCATGTTCAGTTTCGTCGTAGCTGCCCTCTCCGGCGTGATCATGAACGATATACCCGTCAATATCAATGAGGTAATCGCGCGGCCAGTACTGATTCTGATAAGCGTTCCAGGTTGAAAAATCATTATCCAGCACAACCGGATATTTTATGCCAAAGTCCGCAACTGCCTTCTCCACATTTTTAAAAACTTTTTCAAATGAAAACTCCGGCGTATGCAGGCCAATAATAACCAAGCCCTGATCTTTATACTTTGCATACCAATCATTCAAATATGGTATGGTTCTGCGACAATTGATACAGCTATAGGTCCAAATATCCAGGAGTACGACTTTTTTCCCTTTGAATTCTCCGATTGTAATGGGCTTCCCGTCCGTATTTATATATCCATCAATTGTGGAGAGATCCGGCGCTAGAGTAAATTTTTCTTTTTTCTGCGCCAAAGTGAGGAAATTATTTTTCTGCGTTTCACGATTTTCCGAAGGAGAATTCTGGCTTGGTAAACTTGTCTGATTATTTGGCGGTCCATTTTTATCCAATAAATTTTGTTCAACTTTGGTCACATCAAAAAAACCGGCGTCGAGAAGTGAAATCTGAAGTTCTTTGTCATAACCCGAGAGTATGCCGATGCCGACTAAAATAAAAATTACACCCAGAGTTCTTTTAAACCAGCCATGAGAATCGGAAACTATATTTAATTTTAACATTATCTTCTGCCCCAACACTGCGACTATTAAGAGCGCCAGGCATAAACCCAGAATGTAGGTAAAAAGGTAAAACATTCCCAGGGCCGGAGAGACCGGCAGCACGGTCGCTAGGATAACAAAATAGGTGGGACTGCAAGCGGAAAAAATCGGGCCAAGAGAAGCCCCGACAATTATGTCTCCCAAAATACTATTTTTCTGATACCCGCTCATCAGCACTTTATTAGACTCGCGATTTACTTTGGTAGTGAAAGATAGATTCTCCCAAAGCTCCGGGAAGAGCGTGACTAAGCCAAAAATTAAAATTATTCCGCCGGATAAATATTTCCAAAAATCTTCCGGAATATTTACAAAAACAGAACTCACTTTCAAAATTAGGGTAAAAAGAAAAACCGAAAGGCCGAGCGATAAAATGACCACCAACACTCTCCTTTTGCTTAGGGTTGGATCAGAAATTGACCGCCCGACGATCACGGGCAAAAGTGGCAGTATGCACGGCGCCAGAATTGTGAGCACGCCAGCAATGAAAGAAATAATAAAAAATGACATACTTTGTTTTTAGTATATCATATAAATATGTCTGATTTTAAGGAGAAAGTTTTAAATATTGTCAGAAAAATTCCAAAAGGAAAAACAATGACTTATAAGCAAGTGGCGAGACTCGCGAAAAGCCCTCGGGCTTTTCGCACAGTGGGAAATATTATGGCCAATAATTTCGATCCGGAAATCCCGTGTCATCGAGTTATAAAATCAGATGGAACTCTAGGCAACTATAATCGCGGAGGAATAAAAGCTAAAAAAAGACTTCTACTCCAAGAAGGTGCGATGAAATAAATGTTGCGCTGTATTCTTGTTTATTACAAATGAAAAGGGACCAACGCGAACGCTGGACCCTCGATTAACTGGACAAGACCTTATTTGGCGAGCTTGGCGAGCAGGGTTTCCGCTCGCTTCTTAAGAGTGGATTCAAACATCTTCTGGAAGTACGACTTATCGTCGGGAAAATTGCCAGAAAGATTCACTCCCCTCTGCGTCACTCTCAGTATGCCCTCGACGATGGATCCCATCACCTTGAAACTGAACTTGCCCGTGTCGCCGTCCCAGTTCACTTGAAAATCCTCTATATTGTCGGCGAACTGAGTTTTCACCTCATTGAGAAGAACCTTGGCACGCTCGATGGCTTTCTCCTTCTTAAGGAGGTGCGGAACCTTCACGTTTAACTTTGCCATTTTGGCCTCCTATTTTGAATGTTTTGTACTACGAATCCCTTTGGCAGGGTATTGGATTTCGATGGTTCCAATGCTGTTAAGAATAGCATATTATGGGCTTCAAAGTTAAGCCAACCTAGACATCATTTCTGCTGTTTTGTAGTTTTAATCTTATGAATCTGTGATTAAAGAAATTTCTTGGTGCGCGGGGGGAGAGTTGAACTCCCACGCCCTTGCGGGCACCAACACCTCAAGCTGGCTTGGCTACCGTTACAACACCCGCGCATAATAAAATTATATATCAAGGCGCTCCGAAGACATAACTTTTCGCAGGGGTTTTGCGAGCGGCGGCGAGCAAACTTCAGGATTTTTTAAGCTTCAAAAAATCCGTACCGAAGAAAAGTTTATGCCTGAGGGGTGCCTTCCTCAGCTTCCTCAAAGTGAGCGATCGAGCGCATTTTACTGCGGACATCTTTAACGGCTTTGTGGCGAATATAGTAAAGCTTCGCTCGGCGAGCGCGAGATTTTTTAGTTATTTCAATTTTATCCAGCATGGGCGAATAAAGCGGGAAAATTCTCTCCACCCCGACACCCGACGCTATTTTTCTGACCGTAAAAGTCGCGCCCAACTCGCTGCCGTGCTTCCGCGCGAGCACAATCCCCTCAAATGCCTGCAATCTGAATTTGGGCGCTTCGCCCGCTTTGGGAGTTCCTTTCTTTTTACTCCCCTTCTTTTCACTTTTTTCAGTTTTCTCTTCCAAAATCTTAGACCAGACGTTCACGGTATCACCAGCCTTAAAATGCATCTTCTTTCGGGCTTCCATATCCACCGGGCTGAATTTGATATTGCTTGTTTTCATTGGGAGAACTTTAGCATAAAATGTTTTCTAAGGCAATTATTCTACTTATTCTCCAGGAAATGTTCTACATATTTTCTCTCATACTCATTCAATTCTTGAAGTCTCGGCTCTTTTTCTTTTTTTTCTTTCCTTAATTCTTTAACCCATTTTTTATAAATTGCATCTGTATGGTTTTTTATTTCTTCTATCTGTTCATCTATATGTTCTATTTTTCTTATTTCCTCTCTAATTGTATAAATGTCATATACATCAACCATTTTTCCATCAGGAGATAAGCTCCTTTCGAATCCATGTTTAACTTTTAGCAAAATCGATCTTATAATAAGATTGTAGAGAAGTTTGGGAGTAGTTCCTGTTTCCTTTCCCAAAGATCCAGTTTCCGATAAATATGAGTCGATAAATTTTTTATCCTTCTCGAAAAGTGAATTTTCTAATGCTGTAAAGCTCTCATAATATTCTTTGTCCCATGAAGCAATATAATCCTTGCCCTGTAAACTGTCGACTATCTTTTTTCTAAAATCAATATATTTTTTCCTAATTATGTCTAAAGATGTTGTAGCAACAATTTCCATCTCTTTTGCTTTTTCCGCGCTAACCACGGTTTTTTCAGCTTCGGCGTCAGTTATAAAAAGATTTTCTATTAATTGCAAACGGGACGGATGGCGAAGTTTTCTAAGCGCCTTTCCTTCAATTTGTCTGATTCTTTCTCTATTTAGCCGAAATTCAGTTCCTATTTCATCTAACGTTTTTTCTTCGAAAAAGCGTCTTTGAAGCACTATTCTTTCTCGTCTATCTAACGTATTAAGAACTGAATTAATCTCCGCTTTTTTGCCTTCAGTCCATACCACTTGATCTTTTAAATCTGGCGTGTGAATTTCCTCATCAAAAGGAATCTTTTTTTTATGTTCTGTCTCTTCCTCCTCCTCCTCGGCACTCTGTATCGGTTCAAATTGAGACCAATACTTTTCCTCGCGTTCTTCATCAGTTAGTTCATCATCTTCCCAAAATGCAGCTTCTGCGGTTTGCGCCTGTCCTATGTCTTCTCGGCGTACATTTTCTCGCTCTCCTTCAATAACCTGTTCTAAGGGTTCTTTGGGATAATATACAGCGTCTTCAAATTCGAAAGGCATGACTGCGGCGTTTTCGCCGGCGGCGGACAAAACTTCTAGAGCGCGGGCCTCGGGCATAGCATGAGTGTCCGCATATTCTAAAGGAGTCACGGTTCCCACTAGTTCGGGTCTAAAATGTCGACGAATAATATCGGAAAGTTCGATGTTGTAATGGTTCGTGAGAATGTCAGTCGAAGTCAGATATCGTTTTGACCAATCAGGGTTCAGAGCAATTTGAGTTTCGGCAAAAGCGCGGACTCCGTTCTCCCTTTCCCCAAGTTCATGGGCAAGCTGGCGCGAAGTTGTCCATTTACGCGGCGCGTATTCAAACATCTTGTCGAAACGTTGCCGCATATTTCTGTTGGTAAGTTGCATGATCAGCTCCGGATCATCAACAAGCGTCGTTGTAACTTCAACATCCACCTTTTCTCTTTCGTTGCGTTCACCTTTCTCCCGATTTATTTTATCTTTCTGCTCTTTTTCAGGCAGGATTTCTGCCGCTCCCGCGATTTCCGAAAAAAGGACGGGGGTATTTGCACTGGTTCCAAAATCATCCACAATCTCTATTATCAATCCGACCTTATCATTTATTCTTCGGCTTCTTCTTAGCACACGTCCTCCCCGCTGTTCAGCCATTACTTTTGAAAGTGTTGGGGCCGCATTAATGCATACTTCCGCCTCTGGTTCGTCAAATCCTTCGATAAGCACCTGAGCATTGCACAGAACCTTAATATTTCCATGTTTGAATTCAGTAAATAATTTCTCCCGCTCAACGTCTTTTGTTGTTCCATCAATATACCCGGCCTTAATGCCAGCGTCGAGAAAATTCTGCTTTACATCTTTTGCGTGCTGTCTTCCCGCACAATATACTATTGCCAATTTCCCGTTCAGCCTAGGATTGTCCTTATAGACATTTACAACAAGTTTGTTCCGATCTGGAGTATTGACAATTTTTTCTAGCGCATCTTCTTTGTACTCTCTGCCTTTTCGTTCAATTTTAGAAAAATCTTTTTTAGTAGGAACCAAGAAAACTTTTAAGCCGGATAATAACCTGCCTTCTATACCTTCTCGCACCGACATCTTATCTATTGTTACCGGCAGAATATCTGCCAGTGACTTTTCTTCATGAAATTCGGGAGTAGCGGTAAAACCAATTTTAATAACATCTTCCGGAAACGCATCAATAGCCGATATTGTTTCTTCTCCCAAGGCGCGATGGGCTTCATCTAAGATTAGCATATCAAAATCTTTAGGATTGATATCTTTATTCTTGACGCCGATTCTGAGCGAAGCATAGGTAGTCACCGTTACAGCTTTTGAGAGATCTTTTTCCGCCCCAAAATACGCCCCAGCTTCTATTTCTCCAAACTCACCCATTTTCCACCGGTTTTGGTGTAAAATAACTTTTGTCGGCCCAACTACGAGTACCCTTGCTCCGGTTTTCTTGGTAACTGCCTCAATCAATTTGCTAAAAATAACTGTTTTGCCAATTCCAGTAGGCAATGTAACATGTCCTGCGGTATTTCCCCGTTCCATAAATCCAACAATCTTTTCCATCGTAGCAAATTGTCTTGGAATTAGAATCTTGTCCTCTCCATTTTCTGCTCTGAGTAAATACTCGTCCAGTCCACTGAGGATCTTGAAGTTTTTAACAGATTGGTCAACTTTCTCGCTGCGATATTCCGGGTTTTTTAAGGCGCGCAATACTTCCACAAAGTGGGAATAACGGGCGGGGAATCTTTCTTTTAATCTTACCGGAGTGAGTTCTTTTCCGCTCCGTGGAATTATAGGAACTCCAACTTTTTCCTCAACAGACTTCTTTTGTTTTTCTAGTTCTTCTACACTTTTTTGCCTAAAATTATCCATAATATCTATTATACTTTGAATTACAACATTATATAAACTCCTGCTGATAGCATTTTACGCAGTAAACTATTCTGGGGTCCTTTGAATCATATGAAGTATAAATGTCTACCCCGCATTTGTGGCACTTGCGGTGATGCATGCCCGGCTTGGTCATCCTCGCAAATCTTTTATTCTCGCGGCATTTTGGGCATTCATGGGGAACAGGGAGACCAAGTTTCTTAAGTAAATTTAATTCTCCACTCACAATTCGATAACTTCTTTTGCAGTTCGCGCATTCTATTATTTCGTCCAGTATTTTCTCATCGGTAAGAACAATCGTATCCGGTAAATCGTTGGATTTGATCGTCGCCGATGGATTGGGATTTTTAGTGTCATCCCATCTGTATCCTTCCTTATGAGCTTCTTCTTTTGTCTTCGGGAAAAAACGCATAGCAGTGGATTTGTTGTAGGGAAAGGGACTGATTTCGGGAGAAAAGAATTCTCCATAGGAAAATTTTCGTCCGAGTCTGTCTACGAAAGGATTTTCTTTCATATCTTCCACGATTTGTGCTTTTAACTTTTCATATTCCTCTTTTGAATACTCTTTATTTAATATGCAATGCTTTTTTCTTTTTAGATTTACGCAGCCAAAATTGTTTTTACCTGCAGTATTCCATCCACAATATTCGAGATTCACGAGATCTGGCGTGCCATAAAAACAAAACTTTATATTGTTAATATTTTCTCCGGTTTGCACACTTTCATACACCAGCTCTGCGTTATTCCCCCAGCCAGAATAATCATAGCAATCTTTGGCTGGCGGTACAGTGATAAGCTCGCACCATTTACAATTTTCCGCGCCATTTACGATATAACACTCTTTAGAATTTTTTGAATTGTAAATATGTTCTCCTGAGACATTCAAATTTAAAGAGTGACCGTTGTATTCTCGATAAGGTTTAGAAAACCAAAATTCATGGGACTCTTTCTCGAACGCATGTAATCCTTGCCAGGAACTGAATTTAAGCTCTTTTAATTTTTTCTCATATTCTTCTTTCGAATATTTAATGTTGAAAATACAATTTTTTTCGCCCCGCAAATTTACACATCCGACGCAATTCGTGCAACTATAACAGTTGCGAGAAAACCAAACATCCACGCAGTTATCGCACTCATCTGAAAAAAATGTTCTATAGTTTTTAGTGAAACCTATAGATTCATAACACAACTCTGAATTAAAACCGCGAATACAATCGGAGCTCCACTTAAGATTATTAAGGATCGAAGAATAATAAACATTTTCGCAATAATCAGCCCAAAAAATCTGATAGCAGTTTTTGGACCAGGCTAGAGCGTTTGAATAATCTGAGTTCACCAAACTGGTATAGAGTGTTTCAAGAGCAACATGTGGCGTTTTTTCAAAAAGTTCCTTAAACTGCACCATAAAAGGTCTCCTTGCGTCATAATCCATAGCGTATTCGGTACCGTCCCAGGTATCTCCCCACCAACATTTCGGGCAGTAAACCTGAATTTTATCTTCTGCCGGATACATTGACATAGTGCGCTCGCCGCACAAATCGCAATTGCGCCAATATAAACTCCAAGTATTGGAAAAAGACCAGCGTCTCACTAAGCGACATTCCGGGCACCAGGTCGGAGCCGGTACTTTTATTTTTTCATAAAAATTAAAATCCGAAGCGTTTATTGAAAACAATTTCTTACAATTTTGACAGGATTTAGTTAGAGCTTCCATGAATTTATTCTACCATTTTCTTTCCACTCGAGGCGGATCCGCCTACAGCGGAAAATTCCTTCGGCAAAGGTGATTCTACTTTTATGATTTCGCCCATTAAATTCTTGAATTCGATTGATTTCGCATGAAGCGCCAGGCGGGAAATACCCCTCGGGCAGAGACCTTCTGGATTATAGAGCGAATCACAGACGACTGGATGATTTATGTATTTCATATGTACCCGGATCTGATGCGTCCGGCCGGTTTTTGGACGAACTTCCAAATAGGTATATTTTTCTTTTCCTGATATTAATCTTTTCAAAACTTTATATTCCGTGATCGCTTCCCGCATCTGCCCCCTTGCTCCCCTGCCAGAGAGATGTCTGCGGAAATCCCTCGGGCTTCGGCCGATAGGTTTGTTTATAATTTCGTGATCTTTGCTTACATAACCTGAGACAATAGCATGATAAATTTTATTTACTTCCCTATTTTGAAATTGTTTTTTCAAAAATTCGTGAGATTCATTATTTTTGGCGATCAGTATTACTCCCGAAGTTTCCTTATCCAATCTATGCACCAGTACTGCATTAGGATATTTTTTTACAGCCCAGTCGAGAATTGTTTTTTCTTTATTTGTTTTATCAGGATGCACTAAAACACCCGAAGGCTTATCTATCGCCAAAATATTAGAATTCTCATATAAAACCCTGATTTTCATTATATTGAAATATTAGTAAAAATGTTCTACAATTACAAGCGTTTGCGCGATTAGCTCAGTTGGTAGAGCGCTTCATTTACACTGAAGATGCCGCAGGTTCGAGTCCTGCATCGCGCACAAAAAAAGAACTTTAGTCACCCGATCGATCACTGTTTTCAAGTGAGGAAAGTAGAGTATAATACGCAGAATGAAATTCGAAACACCTATGAATGAGGCAGGTCCACGTCCGGAAAGAAATGAAACGGGCGCAGAAACAGTTTCTTCCGAAGAATTGCAAAAACGTCTAGAACTCAGCGGTAAAATCGCTTTGAATACGAACAAAATTGAGTATTATCTCGAGCACGGAATTGAACCTGTTGTAGCTCATGAAGGAAAACCTCTGAATAAGGGATCGCGAATGGGTAATTGGTTCCGAGCCGCGCTCGCTGCTGGAATGCTCATGAGTGGCGCAGGCGCAAAAGCGGAGACCAGTGAATCCGCAGCTTCGCCGGAAAAAGGCGTGCCGGTTCCCGTACTGGTCTCAAACGCGGCAGAGAAGGAAACGGTATCTTCCCCCGAAGCCCTGCGGCAAGAGTTTATAAAAAAAACCGGCTTCGACATGATGTCGATCGCCGAGAAAGCCGGCTTCAAGGCCCGGCTGGATGTCGATAACGGCGAGGGTTCGTATATAGTTCATCTCGGGCAAGAGCATTTGCAGGGAGCCGCATTTGAAGCAATGACCGAAGCGGAACGGGCTGCTGCCTATAGGAATATTATTTCCACGCAAAAAAATCTTGAGCAAATCGTATTAGCTCTTTCTATGAACGGGAGCGGATCTCAGACCAACGTTTTTAGCGAAGGCATTCTGGAAACCGCAACTATACAGACGGTATACGCCGAGAATAGAGAGAGGCTTTCAAAAATTACTCTGGGCAAGGGGTGTTTCCTTGAGGTTTTGGGTTCGTACAGGCGCATGACTGTCGGTCGAGACGATACTGATGCGCCGAGAATAGCGCTTACCTACCTTCACCGGCAAAAACTAAAGGAATTGCAAGAGTATTTCCTCTCTCGCGGCGACGAGTATAACCCGGCTAAAAAGGATTCCGGATCTCCACAAGAGTCGGCCAAATCACCCCAAAAGGAACTTACCCCTTATGAGAAGTTTGAAATGGAAAAAGAGTGGATGAGCCGAATGGATGCGCGGAACTTTGAGGCACGAAGACAAATGGATGAAATCGTGGCCGAGAGATTGAAAGGCATTCCGGAGCATCCGGCATTTGATACATTGAAACAAGAATTTGATTTCGTACAAAAAGCCATGACCAATCATTATGATACATTCGGGCGTGATGCGATATATCTGGCCGGAGCGGTCGACAAGCTGGCGGTCGAAGGCAAGATAGCTATTGTCGGAACCGAAGAGGCCGCCGCCAACATCGTCGCCAGCGAAGCCTTGAAGAAAATGGTCGAAGCCAAAAAAAAGTATATCGGCCTCTTGGAAAATCCGGCGGGACAGAAAGCATTGAGTGATGCAGAGAAACTGAAAATCATTGAGGAGCTGAAATTACTGAGCGCCAATTGGGAAAGAACTGCCATGCGCGACAGAGAAGACGCGGCCTTGCGTCTGATCGGCAGAAAAAATTCGGACCAGAAACATAAGATTTACATCACTGTTTACGGCAGAGCCCATGCCTTTTCCGAAGCAACAAAGTGGTCTAACACCAATAATCCGGGTGAGCCGTTGGGACTTGTAACATTCGTCCCCAAAGAGCCGGCGAGCCGAGAAAAATAGTCGGACGCCGGTGTTTCCAAACGCAAAAAAATATCGCATAACGCACATCTGTACTAAGACGTCTCTGCGCAAGGACACGAATGCGTGTCAGTGTTTTGAAAATAGTTTCTGATATGGTTTAATACACACACAAAGCCCTCGTAGTTTAATGGATAGAACAGGAGGTTTCTAACCTTCTAATGTAGGTTCGATTCCTACCGAGGGCACCTTAAACGAACAAAATGCTTTTGAAAGAAATAAGGAGTGGGTGTTGCTTCGCCCCTTTTCGGGAGTGGATTCTGGGTTCGAAATCCGGCACCGCCTTTGGCGGTACGCACTGTTTTTTCGCCAAGAAGCAAGTTCGAACCCATTAAATACATCATAGCCAATCTGAAAACTCATAAAACTATTATCACTTATTCTATCTAGATAGGTAATTAAAAAATACGGGTTCTAAAATCGCTCGAACAATCGAATCAGAAAATCAATGTAAAAGCAATCCACACATTGTAGAGATCAAAAATTAAACCAAAGAAAACAAAAACCGAAGAAACTGAGAAAATCATTTTATCTATCTTTGAAACATTATCCTTTTTAAATTTATGAAAGGTTCTTAAGAGGTAAACACCAAAGGCGGAATACAAAACGGCACCAAAAAGCATTGATTTGGGTTTATCGAATGAACCTGCTAGACCACTACTCACACTGAGATAAAACACTGTGATAATGGCACTCATACCCGCATATTTCAATGGATTAACTAATTTCATTCTTGATATTATATCAAACAACCATCGCTAGGGAAGCCCCGCGACCTGCCAAAAACTTGAAGGCAGAACATCGAAGCTTTGCGAGGTGGTGGGGCGGAATTCGAGCGTAAGATTTAATCCAAAGTCACCACGCGCTCCTCGCGTGGCACATTACTGATTTTGAAAATAGGTTCGGATATGGTTTAATAAACTTACAAAATTAGCGGAGCATATTTTGGGCTCGAGAGCAGGTAAATTTATTTGCTTGCGCACGGGTTTCTTTGATCATTTAGATTTGCTACAATTATAATATATTAAGCTGGGTTATGGAGAATTTGAATAAACGAAAACCATATTTGATTGCCAGCGCCATTTTAGTTTTATTAGCCGGCATATTTTTTGTTTATCACTCGATTGTTTATAGAACAGAGATTTCGGAGTTTGATCTAAAGGCAAGTGTTGCTGATGCCGCGGGCATTACACCAGACAGTCACTTTATTTTGAAAACAACGGCTCCGCTCTCTACTCAGGTTCTAGAGAAATATTTTAAGATGATGCCAGCGAATGATTTAAGTATTAAGAAAGTATCAGCTCAGGAAAATACATTTGAAATTATTCCAAAGGATGAGCTCCAAGCAAATCAGATTTACACCATTGCGGTAGATAAAGGCCCCTTAGCAAGTCATGACTTCAGTTGGGCTTATCAAGTAAAAGCGCCGTTTCAGATAACGTCTTCGGTTCCGGCAGATAGAGGCGTTGATGCACCCACAAATACAGGAATTGAACTCTATTTTAATCGCGACAATATTATTGCTCCTGAAAGTTTTATTGAAATAACTCCGGCAGTGTCAGGAAGGTTTGACGTAGCTGAAAATAAGGTCCGTTTTATTCCCAACAATCCTTTGGCTGAGAGAACTATTTATACGATAAAGATAAAAGCGGGTCTAAGGGCAAAAGATACAGACGATGTTTTGAGCAGTGAGAAAATAATTCAATTTCAAACTGCTCAAGCCTATTCCGATAATCGAGGGCCTTCGGTATATTTCTCACGTCAATTTGCTGAATTTAAGCCGGGATCAGATATCCTTCTGGGAGTAGATGCTTACAATATATCTTCAGTTGGAGCAACTGTTTATCGATTTGATTCGGCTCAAGAATTCCTTGATTCTGTAGCAAAAATTCAAGTGTATACACCGTGGGCTCGTTACTATACGAATATTGATAATCAATTGCCAGAAACTAAAAAAGCATTTTCTGGTAATCTCCCTCTTGAAACCGCTGATTATTCTTCGCTGGTGAGAATGCCGCAAGAATTAGCGGCTGGATACTATGCGATAGTAATTACCTCCGGAAAAAGCAAGGATATCTCATGGTTTCAGGTAAACGGAATAGCTAGTTTTGCGGCGTTTGCGAGTTCAAAATCTTTGGTGTGGTTGAAAAATATTGCTGGCGAAAAAAATATCACGGGAGTTCCCATTCTCTTTAATAATAAAGAAATCGGAAAGTCCGGCGCAGACGGGGTGGCTCTATTTGATACACCTTCAGAATTTATAAGAAAATCAACTGATTCTGATTATTCAAATGAGCGAAGGTTTTTCACCGCTGTGATCCCTACCGGTGCTCTGGTAATCCCAATGGAAAATGAGTACGGTTACGTAACTTCTCTCACTCAAAATGAGAGTTGGTGGGACTATATTTCACTCAATAAAAATATATATTTGCCGACAGACACACTTCGTTTTTGGGCAATAGAAAAACCTCGCCACGGCGAAGCGGCGGGCGAAGAAATGAGCGTTAAACTTACTAATCCATACTGGAGTGAAACTCAAGACAATGTCATAACGTACGCTGAAACTAAACTAAAACTCTCCGAATACAGTACTGTCACCGGAGAACTATCTTTTGCCGATCTAAAACCTGGCACATACGATCTGACTTTCCGCAAAGGAGATGAGATTGTCGCAAAGCAAACAGTAACCGTAAGTGCATACATAAAACCAGCCTATAAAATTACCGCTATCCCTGATAAAAATACAGTCTTTGCCGGCGACAGCATTACATTCAGAGTAAAAGCGGAATTTTTTGATGGGACACCAGTTGCGAATACCTCTCTCTCTTATTCCGCTTATGAAGCTTCTGGTAAAAATTCCAAAGGAAGTATTAATCTTAATTCTCAAGGAGAAGGATTATTTACTGTTAGGCCTGAATATACAAAAGATCAAACGTATTGGCCATCTTACTTAAGTGTTAACGTACGACCATCTGAGGCCGAGGAGGGGCAAATAGAAACAAATTCTACAGTATTTGTATTTGGACCGCATATAAATAATTCTATTACTCAAAAGCAGTCAGCCTCAAATGTAACCTTTGCAGTAAAAACACGCACAGTCGTTCTCGACAATAACCCTCGCGGCGAACCTTATTGGAATACCGAGGATTACTTGGGTGGCCCCGTAGTTGGCGCAACAACAAAAGTCGATACGTCAGAAGTTGTATATCTCAAAAACCAAACAGGGACTGGCTATGATCCGATAGATAAATTGACCTACCCAATTTATAATTATCAAACGGAAGATCATTTCATTTCATCGCAAACGATAACAGCCGATCAAAACGGTTTTGCCCAATTATCATTTACGCCTGAAAATAAAAAAACATATAAATTTATTTTTACGACCTATGATAGTGTCGGCAGCGCAGTCGAGGATACTCGCTATGTTTATGGTGGCCTGGACGACATAGACTATGGTTCGCAGGACTCCTACGATTTCTTTAATCAAGACAACAACAAGAATTACAAAGTTGGTGACTCAATAAATCTGGAGTTGCGGACTTATCAGGGAATTATGCCTCCGGAAGAACAGGGTAACTATATATTCATGACTGTAAATAACGGATCTATTGAGTACCGGATTCAGGATACGCCAAAATATAATGCAACATTCCAGAATAAGGATATTCCGAATATAGGTATTTGGCCGGGATGGTTTGCTGGTGGCCGTTTCCACACCTCGTATCTTCAAAATATTTCTTTTGACGCTAATGAGCGACGGTTAAATATAGCAATCACCAAAGATAAAGAGTTATATAAGCCGGGGGATAATGTTAGCCTTGATATCAGAGTAACGGATAAAAACAATAGTCCAGTTAAAGCAGAGGTAAATCTTTCTGCTTTGGACGAAGCTGTATTCTCGATCAGGCCTGATGAAAAAGATATTATTGCTGATCTCTATAGAGATATCTACTCGCAGGTTGTTATTCGTACTTCGAATATGCCCCCTTATGGTGGTGGAGGCGCTGAGCAAGGCGGAGGTGAAGGAGATGAACCTCGTACAAATATTCAAGAAATTGCAATATTTAAATCTCTCACGACAGACGCGGGAGGACACGCTCATACCGAATTTAAACTTCCCGACAACATAACTTCTTGGCGCTTAACAAGCCAGGCTGTCACTAAAGATTTGTTTGCTGGAAAAAATATATCCTTTATTCCTGTTACGTTACCGCTATTCGTCGACGCAACATTGAACAAGACGTATCTTGCCGGTGATCAACTTATTCTCCGATTAAGAACATTCGGGACAGCAGTAAATCAAGGAAGCGTAAACTATACAGTCGAAAGCCCTACGTTGCCGTTTAAAAAGATTGATGGGCCTGGCGGAAATAATATTGAAATACCTCTCGGAGCATTAACCCTTGGAAATCATCAACTTACAGTTAGAGCAAGTAGTGGTGGGTTTTCAGATGCCCTTAACCGGCCGCTGGGTGTCTTAAGCAGTTACTTTACAAAAAATACTTCGGACTTTTATGAAGGACTTGCTGGACTTAAAATCAAAAATAACGCCGACGGCTATACAACGCTTACTTTCAGCTCGTATGGAAGAGGCCGATTGTATGACGAGCTCAAATCTTTGAGTAACCAATGGGGCGTTAGACTTGATCAAAAGGGAACACAACTGATTGCGACAAGTCTTCTCAATAACTATTTTGGCGAAAAGAATGAAAAACCAGAATTTCAGGCCGCTAAATATCAAAATTCGGCTTATTCAGGAGGCTTACAGTTACTACCTTACAGCAGTGATGATCTTGAATTATCAGCAATTTCCGCACACCTCTTTGACGACGCAACGTTTGATCGAGCAACACTTAGGAATTATTTACTCAAATCTCTCAGTGATACTAAATCAGATTCATCAAGAATAACTCGTGCTCTGTATGGTCTCACGGCATTCAATGAGCCAATACTTACCAAAATTCAGAAAATCAAGAGCGACAAATCACTTACACTCAAGGATAAAGTGTTTGTTGCCCTTGCCCTTGATTCGATCGGAGCAAAAGAAGAAGCACGTGCCTATTATAAACAAATGATCAAATCGTCAGTTCAAACGAAATCTTCGTACGCTTATGTAGATGGTCTAGCGGGTGATGAGACGATAATTACAACGACTTTGGTTGCCGCACTAACTGCAAGCCTTGAAGAACCTGAATCTGCCCAACTCGCATTGTACATGGATCAGAATTTCCCCCGTGAGACTCTGAATAATTTTCAAAAACTCCTCTACATAAAATCTGCGCTACCCAAGCTCAATCCCGAAGAAGTTGGGTTCGCATATAAAGCTGGATCAAAAAATGAAAATAAAACACTAAAAAATGGTGAGTCATTTGCTCTGACACTTTCACCGCAGGAACTCGCGTCCTTTGAACTCTCTGATGTCAAGGGCAACCTAGGTGTAGTCGCTTCTTATGAACAGCAGTCATCACCAGAATCGATAGTTAAAGACAGCAATCTGAAAATTAATCGCGATTATGAAAAGAACAATCAGTCGCCGTATGCCGGAGTTTCAGTAAATGAATTTGAAGAAGGAGATTTAATATTAGTTAGGTTAGTTCCTTGGTTTAGCGGCAATGCTTTAAGTGGCCCGTATCAGATCGTAGATTATCTGCCAAGCGGATTAAGACCAGTAGATCAAGAATCTGGCATGTACAATAGTAGCTACGATTCCCGAGTTTATCCGGCAGAAATTAATGATCAAAAGGTAACATTCGTAATAGATAAAAATGTAAACCTGCCTGTCTACTATTATGCTCGTGTAGTCTCCAAAGGAACCTATAAAGCCGAGCCAGCCCTCTTGCAGTCGCTTCGAAGTTTCGAGAGTGTAACGATATCAAATGAAGATTCGATCACTGTTAAATAATGCAAAAATAAAAATTGTATTATTGCTCCTATGCGTCCCCATAATATTTGGAGTAGTCCTTGGTTTGACATCGGTAAAAAATAACCGGACTGAAACTATGTATCATCAGTCGCAGTGGAATGAATATGCCCCAGAAATAGAGAGAGCGGTTAAAGTAGAACAATCTGTCCAACCACTTAACCTGGAACATATCTATGGCGGTGTTGTATCTCACCACATCCCGACAACCATAGCCCAATTAGTTGAGTTCTATAGTCGTCTAAAGCGAACACAATCAGTAAAAAATTTTATCGTCATCGGACCGGATCACACCGACGCAGGTAAAGCGCCCATAACAGTATCGAACGCCAGTTTTTTCACTGCCTACGGTGAAGTTAGACCGATAGATGGTTTGGCTTCAAAGTTGCAGGACGCAAAATTGGCAAATATCGACGAATCTCCATTTGATCCGGAACATTCTGTCGGTTCCCAGATATTGGTTATCAGTAAGATTTTCCCAGGCGCTAAAGTGACGCCAATTATTCTTCGGTCAGACACCACCAAAGATCATGCGGAGGCATTGGGAAAAATGTTGGCAACACTTATGGATGATGAAACTGTGCTTATTGCAAGCGTAGATTTTTCGCACTATCTTCCAACTGATCAAGCAGTGCCTCTCGACCAGATTTCCGGAGAAGTAGTACGCAATCTTGACCTTGGAGCTCTTTCTCTAGTAAAAGCGGACTCTGGTAAGTCTATGGAAGTTTTTATGGATGTAATGAATGAAAAGAAAGCTGTTGATACAGATAACCTCGCGATCTTAAATACCAATGATTTTATGCAGAACTCAGACTATACAACTGGGTATGTGTTTGGTTTCTGGGGCACTATTTTAAAAAAAACTTTGCTTTGAAAAAACGCAAAAGATATACTGTTCCTGACAAGGAAAGATTCTTATCAGAGCACTATGTGAGAGATGGGACGATACAAGTGAAAACCTTCTTGGCTTGACCCCAACTCTTCAAAAGATGGGCAGTCGAAACTGTCGCTATAAACGTATTCAATTTTGAAATCCCGAGCGTATGCAGATTTCTCTTCGCATGTTCTCTGCATAAATTCCGCGTAGTTTACAAACTTATTCGTAATGGTGCTATCTTTCGAATCAAGTGGATAGTTATGCGTCGCCGTACCGATCACCAGACCCTTCCATGGAAGTGAGAGAAACCTTTTTTTTGAAAAGCTACTAAAAAATTTCAGATCATCGCTCTGCAAATATCTCGTAACTGGCGCTGAAGGAAAAAAGTCCTGATAACCATTATCAGTCTTTATTTTTAAGACCAGCTTGGACCACCTGTTTGATCCCGGATAGAAAAGTGCGGCGACAACGAAAGCCAAAATAAATAGAACTTTTATAAAATTCACTGTCTTTTGATTTTTAATCAAGTTCACAATTGATTCAATGCCGAAACCAATCGGAATCATTAAGAGGACGCTGGTAATGGCGACTACTCTTGATTGTTCTAGAATGATTATTTTCGAAACAAATGCATACAAGAACCAAAAGAAAAGACCGATGATAATAGGCACCAGCAACGTATATGATTTTTTTTTAATCATAATAATCAACCCAAAGAGAATAATGGGAATTAGAAGTATCGGCAATACAATCCAAAATGGCATGGAAACTATTCCACCGTCCAGATTGGGTCTAATCAGAGAGGAATAGACGAAACCAATAGCGCGGGAGTAGCCGAAATTGATTGATAGAATTGCAATGATAATAACGCCGACCGCCCCGATGGAAAACAAATAGTATAGAGAAATCTTATTCTTAAGAATATAGAATAAGAGGGTCGGAAAAACCAAGACGATAATAGGAGGATATAGAAGCAGGCAAATAATCGATGTGGTCATTCCTAGCAAGAATTCTCTCTTACTCAAACATATTAAAAAAGTGATGAATAGGCTTAGAGAAAAGATAAAAGGGGTTAGAAACCAAATCCCGGGCAGATTAGTCCCATTGACGATCCAGGGCACGGACAGCGTAGCGATAGATGAAGAAAAATTATTGACGTTATTCACTCGCAGCAGAAGATATAACAGCAGAGATATCAAAAGACCATTCATAATCGCAAAAAGAGACCAGCCGGTAAGCGGAGCTAAATTAAATAATAAAAATAATTCAGAAATGAAAGAATAGAAAACGACCAGCCCGTTCGCGAAGGGCGTGTCATGCCAAAGTGGATTGGCAAATGGCAGAGATTTATTTTCTATGGAATAATCAGCCAGGGATACCCCGACCCATTCGTCCGAATAAAAAGGATATGCGTAAAAATCACGGAAGACCACGTTGGACCTTTCCGTTTCGCTGACCGTCCCCGTATAAAAATAATGGACCGAAAGAAGCTCAAAACCAATTATTGCAAAGCTTATCAGGACCAGAGAATTTAATTTTGCACGACTAAAATATTTCTGCTTATAGAAAAAGAATATTAAGCAAAATGAGGAAATCAGAAAATGAATCCCGATGATTAGGCCATATGAAAATACGTGAAATACTTGGGTGAAAAGAGCGACTAGAATGTGGAGGGCAATAAGTGAAGTAAAAACGTATAAAAAACCTTCGACCTTATCCCGGAAATTAAATATCAGAACAAAAGGAATAAAAAATAAAATAACTCCACAAAAGGTCGGCAGCATAGTATCATCATAGCATGAGTATAAAACCGGAAATAAGCGTAGTTGTTCCCTGCCTGAATGAAGAAGAAGCGATACTGCTGTGCCTAAACGAGATAGAGGAGACTATCAAAAAATACAATCTCAATACCGAGATCATTGTGGTAGATAATGGTTCAAGCGACGGGAGTTTGGCTATCCTTCAAAAAAAATCCTCTGAAATCCCCTATCTGCGGATACTCGTAGAGTTGGAAAGGGGTTACGGCGCGGCATATCTCAAAGGTCTCTCGGGAGCACAAGGCGTTTACATATTCATGGCGGATGCTGATTTTTCTTATGAATTTTCTGATATACCCCGCTTCATCGACAAACTCAAGGAAGGCAATGACCTGGTGGTGGGAAATAGATTTATGGGGAAGATTGGGAAAAATTCCATGCCGTGGCATCACAAATATATCGGGAATCCCTTGTTGTCTCATATCTTCAAATTATTATTTAAAGTTAAGATCAATGATATACATTGCGGAGCCAGAGCGATAAATAGAAATTTTCTTAACAAAATAAAATTGCATACAAAAGGCATGGAATTTGCCTCCGAGATGATTATCGCCGCATCACAAAAAAAACTTCGTTTGGCTGAAATCCCGGTTCGCTACAGAGAAAGAAAAGGTGAATCGAAATTACAATCCACTCGCGACGGATGGAGACACTTGAGGTTAATGCTCCTATACTCACCGTTTTATTTATTTCTCATACCCGGGGTAATCATGTTTCTTACCGGGTTTGTGACATTATTTATTTTATATTTCTCGTCCCCGAGATTGTTTGATATACAGTTTTTTGTACATCCGATGTTCTTCTCTTCTCTCCTTGTTATTACCGGCTATCAAATGATTTTTTTTCTGGGCTTCTCCAGAGTATATGCTATCAATCATCTCGGCGAGGAAAATGCGCAATGGGAGAGACTATTCAAATCAATAACCATCGAAAAAGTCGGTTTTGCAGGAATATTTATTTCTCTGATTGGCATTTCAATATACATATATATATTTTACACATGGATCCGGACGGGATTCGGGTCGCTCAATGAGATAAAAAATTCCATCGTCGCTCTGACTTTCCTCGTCCTCGGCATGCAGACCTTCTTTTCTTCGTTCATGTTGAGTATCTTAAGTATCAGAGATAAATGAAGATTGCAATACTTCACAACGCCATAGACAATATTGGAGGAGCCGAAATGGTCTCTCTCACTTTGGCTCGCGAGCTCAATGCCGACATATATACTACGAACGTAAACTTTAAAATGATAGAGGCGATGGGCTTTTCTAGTATTTCACCCAGGATACTCTCCATCGGAGCGATACCGAAGTCCGCGCCATACAGACAGCAACGCACCTTTTGGAAATTTAGGAAATTAAATCTTGGGAACAAATACGATTTCTATATTATTTCCGGCGATTGGGCAATGTCCGCGGCGGTCAATAATAAGCCGAACTTATGGTACGTCCATTCCCCACTCAATGAACTTTGGCAATTCAAGGATTATGTAAAGAAGAAAATCGTCGTCTGGTGGAAAAAACCATTTTTTGAACTTTGGGTCCAATTTAATAGAATGCTCACTTTAAAATATTCCAAGCATGTCGGAGTATGGGTTTGCAATTCGAGAAACACACAACAGCGAATAAAAAAATTTTATAGTAAGGATGCAGAGATAGTATATCCACCAATTGATAACAAAAGATATGAATATGGAACTCCGAAAAACTATTGGCTTTCGGTCAATCGATTGGTCGATCATAAGAGAATAGAAATTCAAGTTGGCGCATTTTCCGTTCTTCCAGATGAAAAGCTCATAATCGTCGGAAGCTATGAAAAAGACGTTCCGCATTTTGAAAAGTATAAAAAAGAAATAGATAGGAAAATGCCATCAAACGTAGAGATGCTACATTGGTCAGATAGCGATAAATTGATGTCTCTCTACAGAAATTGCAAAGGATTTATAACAACATCAAAAGATGAGGATTTCGGAATGACGGCGGTGGAAGCTATGGCTTCCGGCAAACCAGTCATTGCACCGAATGAAGGCGGATACAAGGAAACGGTGACAGACGGTAAAACCGGCATTTTGATTGATAATATAAATGAAGATAAGTTGGCTGCAGCTATCAGAGCTTTGAGTCTGGAACTAAAGTCCGCGGCTAGAGCGAAATATTATCTCGAAAATTGTCAGGCGCGAGCAGAAATGTTTGGAGTTTCGCTATTTATTCAAAAAATAAAAGGTTTGATAGTATCGTCCTGATTTCTTTAAATTCTGCAGCTTGGTCAAGTATGTATATTTTTATATTTTGATATTATCTCATCCGCCTTGCCTTGCTCTTTTATCATTCCCTTGTCCAACCATATCACCCGGTTAGAATACTTCCTGATAAGCTCAAGGTCGTGGCTGACCAGAATGACTGCCGCCCCGCCACGCAATAAATTTTCTATCATCCGCGTGCTCTTTGACTGGAATTCTATGTCACCCGCGGCTGAAAGAACTTCATCCAGCAAAAGAATATTAGGATTTGTATGTTGCATAAAATGAAATCTGATAGAGAAATCCAGCCGGGTTATCATGCCGGAAGAGAGCTTGAACACTTCCACATCCAGAAATTCTCTCAAGCCGGCAAAATCAATTATCGCGTCAATTTTCCCTCGTATTTCATTCCGTCGCAAACCCATGATTGACCCAACCAAAAATATATTTTGGCGCAAGGTCAGGAGAGGATCGGTTCCCTGCGAGAAACCGTTTAGATAGAGTGTCTTGCCGGAAGCTACGGCGGTGCCGGAATCGCTCTGTAGTAAGCCTCCGATGATGCGCAACAAGGTACTTTTGCCGCTGCCATTTTTACCGATAATTCCTAACACTTCCCCGCCTAAAACCTCGAGATTTATGTCGTGCAGCGCTTTGAGAATGTTGGGCTTCCGGTCACCCGAGAAAAATAGGTTAAGTAGCGCTCTCGATCCTCGGCGAATCTTGAAATTCTTGGAAACACTCCGCACTTCGATTCTTTTTATTGTTTCTGTCATAAAAATTCAATAAATTTCTTTTTACTTCTTGCGAAAATACCTCGACCAAGCCCAAAGGTCGCAAAGCTCAAAACCAACGTTGTAAGAATCGGGGTAAATCCCGGGAAAGAATCATATATTACTATCTGTCTGCCAATATTAATTAAATAATATAGAGGGTTAAAAAGATTAATTTTGTATAGGAAAGTTCCCGGGGTCAAGGCATAAAATATGGGCGTCGCCAGCCACAGAACCCTGGAAAAAACTATCCAGATATTGTCAAAATCTTCTATAAATGCGCCCAAGGATGCCGCAATAAATGCCAAACCGATCATGAAAATGGCAAATACGATAAAAATCAAAGGGTAAAAAATTATTGTCCAAGAAAAACTGTGATAGTAAAGAATAAATATTATAAATAAAAGAAATTCGAAGAAATGGGAGAAGCAAAATTGTATAACCACCGATAACGGCAACGCTTCTAAATCCAGATTAATAGACTTTACCAGATAACGATTGTCTCGGATGGACCTTATCGCGCCGGTCATCGCATTTACAAAGAAATTCACCATAATCAAACCGAGAAGAACGTATGCCTGGTAATTTTCGATGGGTTTAATACCCAGATTGCCCTGAATAAGAATAATAATTATGAAAAAGACTAGCGGTTCAAGCAGGTACCAAAAAATCCCCAGATAACTACCGGCATTTCTAATTCTAAACCTGGCTTCTGCGAGAGTAAACCCTAACCGTAAAGTTGATAATAGGCTGCGCGTCTTTGGCATTTTTTAGAGCGACGGGTCAACGATCGGCGCGGGAGACTTTAGTATTTGATCTGATAGCGTTTTTCGTAAAGAAAAATTCACTAATACTTTGTCGATTCTTTCTTTCTTCACTATTTCGACTTGCCCGCTGCTAGTCGCTTCAGGCACAATGAATTCTTTGTTTATTTGTAAAACCAGATAATAACCAAATATCGCTGAAAAAACAGCCGTCATAAACATCACCCAAACCGCCAGCTTCCAAAAGAGATTGGGGCTCAAATGTAGGCTTCTTTTTTTAAATTTTTTTTCCTTTTTAAAAAATTTCATTTTTTTATAATTTATTGCGCCACTTTTTTTAATCTGTGAGTTTACTCAATAAAACTCAAAAGTTTAATATTGAAAATCATCTCCCAATCTCCAAGTTTCGCATTTGGATCGGGCACGCTAATTCCCTTTTTAAGATCCATAGAAACAAACTGGAGCGCATACGGAGAATTTTCTAAAAGTGTTAAAAATTTATAGAGCTGACCAAAAGTCCCATCGGCTTTCATTCCCACTAATAGCCCGGAATGATCCACTGATAAAGCAACCGTGGTAACTTCTGCCTTACCTCCCACCTGGGATGCTAATCCTTCAATTGTATCCAAAAAAGGAACGATATCGGAGCTTTTCGCGAAATGAGTTTCCAGATCCGCTCTCTCTGTCTCAATTATTTTAACCGAACGATCAAGCGCCTTTATCTCATCGCGCCTTTGCGTTTCAATTTGCCACTGCGATTCTTTCAATTGCGCAACGCTATCATTATTGTTTATCAATCTGCTGAAATATATTAAAAATAGGCAAGACACTATAAAAAATATGACGGAACCGAAAAATGGAATTTTTGGGAAGTTGCTTTGCATATATTATGATGGAATTAAGCTCAATGAAAACTGAATATCGGAGCCTTTTATGAAATTGGAAATCGGCAGATCGACCTGTTTGAAATTTGTGCTATCTTCGAGTGCCTGGCGGAACAAAAGCAAGATTTCGCGAGAAGGCGCTGTCCCTTGAATGCTTATTTTTCTGCCCCCTTTTGGGTCACTCGCTGGCTTATTTTCGTAGAAAATATCATTTAGTTTAATTTCCGGCATCTTTTTTACCATAATGGCATTAATTACTTTTTCTGAAACAGCAAATTTATTTTTTGTATCATTTTCAACTATACTCAGCTTATTATCCAGGTCTTTAATCACGGCGAGAGTTTGCTGGTCCAAGAGAGGCACCGGTTCGCTCTTTTGCTCCTCCAGTTTCGCATTTATAATATTATCTTTCGCGACCGAAAGAAAAAATGCCGGAAGAATTGCGATCAGGACAATCAGGAAGCAAAACGCCCCTACGATTAAAAACAATACTACGAGTCTGTAGCGAAAACCTTTAACCATTTCCTTCTTCTCTTTGTTTGGAATTAAATTAATCATCGGAGAACTAAATATTATTTTTTATCCTTAATTTTCATTTATTTTTCTTCTAAAATATATTTATTATAATGCACACTTACTCAAAATTTAATGAGGATCTGCATTATTTTCATGGTCTCGTAAAGCGAGTCCTAGTGCCGCCGCAAATGAAAGAGCTTGTTTAAAATTTATGTCCGGAACATTTTTCTGCGTGTCTATTATATTAATCCAGACATTCGCCATCTCTACCGGGCTCTTCATGCTGATAGAAAGATACTCGGAGAGCCCGATTAAATTTGAGCCTCCGCCGCAAAGAATTATTTTTGCAATCGGCGGATTGCTTTTACCTTCTTCGTCTTTGTGCGTATGCCAGTATAAAAAATGCTTTCCAAGTTCATCGCGCAAAATGGAAATGCTGTTTAATAATACGGAGAAAAGTTCTTTATTCGGTGTATTGCGTTCTAAACCATAATCCTTTTTCATTTTCTCCGCTTCCGCGAGAGCGATGTTAAAATTTTTTGCGATCATCTGATCGAGCACTACCCCGCCGATATCCACAGTGGATGTAAACATCACCACACCCCGGGATATGATAAAAATGCCTGTGCGTTTTTCGCCAAAATCAACAATCATGTAAGTTTCGAGGTCTCCGTCTTTAACTACCGCTCTTGAAATCGCCTGCGCTTCAAGTTCAAACGACTGCACTATTATTTGGGCGTGAGCGAAAATGGACAGGTAACTTTCAATGACATTTTTTGGTATCGTCGCGACTTGTAACTCTATACTTTGTGCGTCTTGGCCGATAAATTCATAATCAAAAATGGCCTCCGATGCCTGGATCGGTATATGCTCTTCCAGGGCGAGCTCGATGCTCTCTCTGATATTTACTAAACCTGACTTTTCCAATCGAATCTTAAAAAGATACACTTGCTCTTCGGGCAGAGAAACACGCACCGATTTTATTCCAATCTGGGTCTTCAACTGCAATAAAATTTCTTCCATTCGGGCTGGATTTTTGATCTTGCCTGCTTCAATTATACCGGGAGGTATAACCCTCTCTCCATGGCGGCCGACTCGCAGACCATTCTTTTTATTTACAAGTTCTAAAAATTTTAGTGATTCATCCCCGATGTCTACTCCGAAAGAAGGCGTAGAGAGAAAAGAAGGTACTGGAAAAAAACGGAGGAAAAGTTTATTGAATACATTGAGAGCCATGATAATATCATAACACAGATATGCTATGATATTAATATGCAATGGTTTTTTATAGCCCTGGGCGCTCCATTTTTATGGGCATTAGTTAATATATCTGACCAATACCTGGTCGCGAACTACTCTACGGGCAAGCGAGGTTCTGGCGGTTTGGTGCTCTTCTCCAGCTTAATTGGTCTATTTGTGGCACTAATAATAGGAATATTTACCTCCGGCATTTTTGGGATACCGATTCTTGATAAAATACTCCTCGTTATAACCGGCGGAATAACGATTGCCTGGATCATCCTTTATTTATTTACTCTGGAAATTGAAGACGTTTCGGCAGTGGTGCCGTGGTTTTTAACCATTCCGATATTCGGCTATGTACTCGGCTACGTATTTTTGGGTGAAACACTTACGACAGCGCAATTTATCGGTTCGGGGATAGTCTTATTCGGCGTATCGCTAATATCCATCAATTTTTCCGGACAAAAGAAGAAACTGAATTGGAGACCGGCAGTTTATATGATAATCGCATGTTTCTTAATCGCCATCGCCGGGGTAATTTTTAAATATGTGACAATCGGCGATAATTTTTGGATTTCATCTTTTTGGGAATATGCCGGGCTGGGCGGTTTTGGCGTTCTGATTTATTTTTTTGTTCCAAAATACCGCAAAGAATTTATGCTGATGAATAGATCTGGAGGAAAAAAGATTTTTCTCTTGAATACGACTAGCGAAATTTTAACCATTGGCGGCAATCTTCTGACTAATTACGCGATTCTTCTCGCCCCGGTTGCCATGGTATATCTGGTGAGTAGCTTCCAGCCAGCAATAGTTCTTTTCTTAACCCTTCTTGCCACGAAATTTTTCCCTAATGTTGCGAAAGAAAATATCAAAGGCCGTGTTTTATTGCCTAAAATTATTGCGATTGTGATAATGATTGTCGGCAGCGCGATATTGTTTTTGTAAAAATATGATAAAATGAACGTTATGGCAGAAGCGGAAGATGAGAAAAAAGAAGATAAAAAGAGTGATTGGTTTTTGTGGTTAATCGGCGCGAGCTGTTTAGTCGCAATTGTTGTCTCTTTTTACTTTTTTTACTTTAAAAAAGATTATGATTTTATCGTTGAGGTGGCCTGCGACCCGTCCAAAGAAATCTGTTTTCAGCGCGACTGCACCAATCCCGATGACTGTCCGCCCAATGGGCTCTCTGTTTTCAAAAGATATAGTTTGAATGCTGCAGATTTCAAAATGTGCAAAAACGAAGATTGCACCGATGCCTGCGCGGAGGGAACCATAAAATGCTCCCCTGTGGAATGTGTCGAAGATCCGGAAGTTGGAGAATCTTGTAGTACATCAGCAGTCCCCGCAACTGATATTTGAAGGAATTTTTTAATTTAATCTCTTTAAAGTTTTTTCATAAACAATCTCTAAAAAACTTTCCCGAATCTCCACAACGGGTGACGTTTGTTGCTGAGCTTGACATTTGCTCCGCAATAGTGTAGGGTGCCTTTGCAACCAGATAAATCAGGCAGAGGGTTTGGTGGGGGCAATATGAATACAATCCAATACTATAAGGACAGAACCCCTTTGAAGCTAACAGCTGGTCTGTTGGTTTTTTTATTTATTTTAACTCCTATTGCTCCTATTTTGGCTGCCGGCGCGGCAACCCCGCCTCCACCACCCTCATATGTAGACAATGCTGCAGAGGCACTGCCCTCAACTCCAGATGATACTTCAGATGACACTCCCCCGCCTACTGATCTTAAATCTACCCTGCCAACAAATAAAGTTTCGGGTTCTTACACAACCGGCGGAACACAAATGCAAACGATGGATATTACGAGTACAGGTGCCGATGTTACTCCCGCAGTAAATCCAATCGGCATAAACAAACAAACCATTTCTCCGGAAATTGATAAAAATACGGGAGCATTAAACTATGAATACCCTATCACTCTTCCTCCGGGGAGAAATGGATTAACGCCCGATCTATCGCTTAAATATAATTCACAAAGGATGGACAATTCGTCAATCATCGGCACCGGATGGGAACTATCAATACCGTATATTGTCAGAAAAAATACCCACGGAATTGACCAGCTCTACCAAAGGAATGATTTCATAAGTTCAACTGAAGGGGATTTGCAATTGTCAGATTCAAAAGATTCGGTTCAAACATACGTTCCTCAATCTCAAAACCCCGACTTTTCACAGTATTCTTTGGATACTTCCACAAATATTTGGAAATTAACAACAAAAACCGGCACTGTGCTTACCTTTGGAGATTCTACTAGTAGCCGCGAAGACGACCCGCCAAATCCCGCTCATATATTCAAATGGATGTTGTCTTCTGTTACCGACACAAATGGCAATACTATCACTTATACCTATACCAAAGATCTAAACAGGCTCTATCCGTCAAACATCCATTACGCGGTTTTTGACATCGGGTTTACCACGGAAGCAAGAACTGATACAAGCGCTTTATTTGTCGCAGGATTTTCTCAAGGCTCAACTATGCGTATTAATAAAATAGTTACCACAATATCGGGTATTACAGATAAAACATTTACCATAATCTACAACTCTCCTTCTGATTCAAAAATTACCGCAATAAGTGATGGCATTTTGACAACAACTTTTTCATATCAAACTACGGTTCCAAATTGGACCTACGACTCCACCTGGAAACTGCCTAATGATCAAAGCTCACCTAATACAACCTATAGTGGGCAACCATTACAAATTTCAATTGATCCATCATACCACAGCGGTTTCGTCACAACGTCCGATGTAAATGGAGACGGTCTTCCCGACTTCATATATTCTTATGATTTCAACGAAAGGACTGATCAATGGTGCGCAGCACAACCAAATTGCGCACCCTTAGGTCAACAGCCGAATTACGTTTACATCAATAACGGCCACGGTTGGACCTACGATTCAACTTGGAAACTTCCAGTCGATCAAACTTATGCTGCTTCAGCAACCTATGGTGGCCAGCCGGTACAAATTGTACTTGATCCATCACGTACCCATGTCGCAATCTCTGATGTAAATGGAGATGGTCTTCCTGATTTCATATATTCTTATGAAAACATTTATTCTAGCGATCAGCGTTGTGGATCTGGACCATGGCAAAGTTCTTGTGCCAAACAACCCAATTACGTATATATCAACAACGGCCACGGTTGGACCTACGACCCTACCTGGCAATTGCCCGTTGATCAAAATGCACTTTCTACAACCTACGGTAGTCAACCAGCACAAATTGTAATTGATCCATCGCGTACAAATGTCGCAACCACTGATGTAAACGGAGATGGTCTTCCTGATTTTATATATTCTTATTACTCTTATACCAACGACCAGTGGTGCGCATCATCGCAGTGTGGACCTCGAGGTCAACAGCCGAATTATGTTTATATCAACAACGGTCACGGTTGGACTTATGACTCCAGCTGGAAACTTCCAAATGATCAAAGCGCACCCAATACAACCTATAGTGGGCAACCATTACAAATTTCAATTGATCCATCATACCACAGCGGTTTCGTCACAACGTCCGATGTAAATGGAGACGGTCTTCCCGACTTCATATATTCTTATTACTCTTATACCAACGACCAGTGGTGCGCATCATCGCAGTGTGGACCGCGAGGTCAACAGCCGAATTATGTTTATATCAACAACGGTCACGGTTGGACTTATGACTCCAGCTGGAAACTTCCAAATGATCAAAGCGCACCCAATACAACCTATAGTGGGCAACCATTACAAATTTCAATTGATCCATCGCGTACAAATGTCGCAACCACTGATGTAAACGGAGATGGTCTTCCTGATTTCATATATTCTTATTACTCTTATACCAACGACCAGTGGTGCGCATCATCGCAGTGTGGACCGCGAGGTCAACAGCCGAATTATATATACATCAGCAATAACAATAAATATGTTCTCAAATCCGTGATTCTTCCTACAGGTGGGAAAGTTGATGTCACATATAAGCCCTCAACTCAATACAAAGACATAAATAACAACTCACTGAATCCTAAACTTCCATTTATAGTCCAAACAGTGAATTCTATTTCTACTTCAGATTCAATAAATAATGTAAGTATTAAAAATACTTACATCTATTCAGACGGTTCATATTTTATCAATCCAACAAATGTGTTCGATCGAAAATTTACCGGTTTTGGATTAGTCACTTCCACAGATAGCGTCGGCAACGTTACAAAGACATATTATCATCAAGGCAATACGACCAACGACGCGTTCGGAGAATACGATGACCAGATTTCTAAAGCGGGTAAAGTCTATAGTGTTGAAGAATATGACAATGCGGGACACTTATATCGGTTGACAGTGGACAAATGGGACAGGTTCAATATCGGCACGAACCATGATTTTATAAAACTCGCACGAGAGACAGTTCTTACTTATGACGGAGACGACACGCATAAAGATACTGCGACCGAATATATTTATGATAATGCAAATGGCAATTTGCTTACGAAGACAGAATATGGACAAGTAACGGCAAATAACGATGGTTCATACACTGACACGGGAAGTGATACAAGAATCTCGACGTATACCTGTGCAGTCAACAGTACAAACGGAGTAAATGTTCTTTCAAGTGTATTAGTTACCGACGGCTCTTCAAATAAAGTTGCCGAACAAAAATTTTATTACGATACTCTCTCGTACGGTTCGGTAGATAAAGGCAACCAAACGAAAGTGGAACAATGGGTTGCAGGCAGTAAATATGTCAATACTCAAAAAACTTATACTAGCTACGGCTCAGTTGAGACATCGATTGATCCTCGCGGGAAAGTGACATCATATATTTATGATAATTATAATCTCTACCCCGCGACTGTTATCAATGCTCTGAATCAACCCACTCAATTTACCTATGATTATTCTTCCGGCCAAGTGATTCAAAAAACTGATCCTAATAACAGAGTTTTTCAAAACACTTACGACGGTCTGGGTAGACTGCTCGAAGAAAAACAGCCCGACCTTTCTAGTCCTTCGTCGCTCGTCACTGGAACCGCATACATATATACTGATACGCCAAACGAGGTGAGCGTTCACAAGACGGAAAATCTTGATGGAGCAACAGCGAGAGAAACTTATCAATACTTTGATGGTTTGGGTAGGTTGATACAACAAAGAGTTGAAGCTGAAGATAGTAATTTTGAAGTGATAGACAAGACCTATAATACTCGCGGATTGCTCGAGAAGGAGTCGTTGCCTTATTTTTCTGAAGGCGCAAGCAAAACAGCGCCGACCACGTCCAGCTATCTATATACTACTTACACTTACGATGCCATGGGCAGAGTAATCACATCTGAAAATAATCTTGGTAATACCGCAAATACATATTCTGACTGGAAGTTCACCGTCACTGATGCAAATGATAAATCAAAAGATTTATACAAAGACGCTTACGGCAATCTGGCGCAAGTGGATGAACATAATGAAGGCAACACTTACTCGACAAATTACGCTTATGATTATCTGGGCAATCTGACAAAAATCACAGATGCGCTGGGGAACATCCGCAATTTCACTTACGACGGCTTGGGAAGAAGGATGACTGCGGAAGATTTACATACCGATGGTGATACTACTTTCGGCGCGTGGACTTATGTGTACGATGACGCCGGAAATTTGATCCAAGTCGTCGACCCGAATGGTTCGGCAAGCTCACCACCTACGGCCATCAATTACATTTATGATGATACCAATCGGCAATTGACGGAAGATTTTGCCGGACTCTCCGGAGTAGAAGTTACAAATACATATGACGAAGGCGCGGATGGCATTGGCCATCTGACTAGTATTGCGACCCCTACCTTGACTCAAACAAATTCATATAATCCCCTCGGCGGAATAAAGAGCGAGTCCAAAGTTATCAAGGGGGCTACCTATGTGACCGGCTATGATTATGACAGGCAAGAGAACCAAGTGTTAATCACCAATCCTGATTCATCGGTGGTAAAAAATACTTACAACTCCGCCGGATTGCTCGATTCCACTGCGAGGAAAGAATCGGCAGATTCTGACTTTGTTGATGTTATCAGCAGCTATGATTATTCTCCGACGGAACAGCCGACAACTATCAATTACGAGAACGGCGCCACTACAGAGAATACATACGACGCAAGAAAACTCTACAGACTTACTGCAAAAGTTACGACTATAGCGGCTGGCTCTCACTCTCAAGATTTAGCTTACACCTACGACACGGTCGGCAATATCAGGCAAATAGTCGATGCTTCTGCCACTGATACGGCTAAAACCGCTACTTATATTTATGATGATCTGTATCGCCTGACTTCTGCCACAATTTCCAATGTTCCGGCGGGGCAAAGCGCTTACACGCACACATTCACTTACAACGCTATCGGAAATATCTTAACGCGTACGGAAACTGTCGGAACCAATCCGGCAAAAACTTATACTTATTTTTATGACGGGAACTTAGGCGATAATCATGCCAACCCACACGCGGTTACTTCAGTAACCGTCCCGAGCGGAGTTGAGGGACAAGTCACGACCACCTCATATACTTACGATAAAAACGGCAACGTTCTCACTGTCGGCGCAGGACAAACCAACACTTGGGATTACAACAATAGACTAATCAAAGCTGTCGCCGGAGATAATACTGATGTATATACTTACGACGCAAGCGGTCAGCGAATTTCATCCACTAATACAAAACGAATCACGTTGCCTACTTTAAGTTCAGTGCATATTGAGTCAAATAATGCAGAACGGAGCGCGGCGAAAGTGAAGGATACTGTAACTTTGACTTTTAGTTCGTCCACAAATCTAGAAATTCCGACAGTCACGATTGCTGGTCATCCGGCCGCAGTCTCGGGAACAGGCTCGAGTTCAGGTTCGGGTCCGTATACGGCTACCTATGTGATGACGAGCGCTGATTCCGCGGGCACTGTTGCCTTCACGATTGATTTTAAGAATACATCTCACAATTCAGGAATCCAAGTTTCCACAACAACTGATTCCTCTGGTGTGGATTTTGATAACACAGTAATTCCGCCGGGGTCTGACCCAGTCATCATTCCACCTATAGTTCCACCAGGCACTACTCTAGAACCTGTTATTCGTTCAGAATTAAGAAAACCGCCCGCAACATCTTCGTCAGGTGGTGTAGTAATTCCGGCGACTATTCGCGAACCCGGCGTGTCTTCAGAATCTACGACGGTGATTCCATCACGAAGACCATCTATAAAAAATCGACCGCCTGCGACATCTTCAATAGATCCTTTAGCGCCGGTGACATCTACCTCTGAAACCCCAACACCCGAGCCCACAGAAACGCCAGCGACCGAACCTGCACCTACACCTGTTCCCGAACCTGTTGTGTCTCCGGAAGCAACTCCAGAAACTCCATCACCTGAGCCCACAGTTACTCCACCGCCAGCATCTGAAATACTTCCACCAGCCCCGAAAAGATTAGAACCTATTCGGAGAACCATCCGTCCAGAAATTCCAGCTTCTCGTATTGATCTCCCAATTTATCCGTCAAGTCCATCCGATTCCTTGCAAAGCACAACAACAAGCGTTTTAGAAAACGGGTTTAAACAAGTCTTTGCTTTTATCTTTGGCGCGACAGCTTATGCGGATGAAACTCCGGTTGATTGTACATTGCCGGAAGCGTTGAATACTACAACAAATGAATGCGGGATTCCGGCGCCTCTCGATAGTGGAAATGTAATTCCAGATAATTCTATTCTAGAATCTCCGCCGGCAACTGACAGTGGTACACAAGTTCCCTCATCTAGTATTTCAAATGGAGATGACGATTCAATTATCATTGCTCCGCCTGCTTCCGAAGAAACTTCAATATCCGAAGATACTAAAGATGTCACGGTGACTACGGTTTATCCTTCAAAGTTTTACAACACCGACGGGACTACTGCGACAAAGCATATATTTTCTAACGGAAGCGAATCAGGCACAATCACCGGCACCGGCAGTTTGGCAGTCGTTCGATATACTCACACCGACCAGTTGACAGGTTCCAACATTGTTACTAATGTCAGCGGTACGATAGACGAAACGCTAGACTATTTCCCATTTGGCGGAATCAGAATAGACTCCGGCTCTTACAGCGATCAGAGAAAGTATATCGGGCAAGAGTATGACGAAGATACCGGGCTTTCATATTTGAACGCGAGGTATTATGATAGTGCTAGAGGACAGTTCATTTCAGAGGATCCAATGTTTTGGAACTTTGATAAATCTTGGCTTGTTGATCCACAAAATCAGAACTCTTACAGCTATGCAAGAAACAATCCTATAAACTTGAGCGATCCGAGTGGGAGATCGACATTGGAGGCGATGGGCGGTTGGGCAGTAGGGTTTGCTTCTCGTCCGTTTGCAATCGCGCAAAGCATCTATAATGCTTCTGCGCAATATAGCGACAGAGGGCCATTGGGAGGATTGCTAATGTTGCGAGATGCTGCTGCAGGTATTGTAAACACCGTTGGTACAGGTGCAAAAGAGGCTTATTCCCTGGCCACAGATTTCAAGGGAACAACAAGTCAATATGGCCAGGCATTTAATTCTTTTCTTGATAATACTAACGACTTTGAGAAAGGAAAAGCAGTTGGTGGAATGACATTTGATGCCGAACTATATGCTTCTTCGTCATTTAGTGTATTAAAAACAGCCCAGCCTTCAAGTTTTGGTACTTTAAGCCCAAAGATAATTAGACAAATGGAGCAACGTGGTTGGACTCAGGAGCAAATTAAGGAAGCAATAAAGTCAGGTCAACAAGTGCCAGCTGTAAATAAAGCAACCGGTAATCCTTCTACGAGATACATCAGTCCGAGTACCGGCCAGTCAGTTGTAGTAGATAGCAAAACGGGAGAAGTAATCCATGTCGGTGGGTCTAACTTTAAATATGGTTCTTCAAGTGGAGATGTAAAAAAATAATTAATTATCAAAAATCATGAACATTAAACTTTTATTACCAGCATCAATAATTTCGAAAGCTTACGAATTCAATTCTGAATATGCTTGGAGGCCCGAAGACATTGCAGAATTAGCCTCAATATTAAGGGGGAAAAGGATTGCGGTATTGGGAGGAGAGGTTTGGGAGAAAACAGACAATGGGCCAACTATTAGTCCTAATATTTATCAGTGGAGTTATAAAAAAAAAGATGATAATGAATCTTGGAATGATTATGTTGACCAAACTTTGAAAGAACTAATAAAATTTACTGAAAACATACAAAAAGAAAAATTATCGAATAAAGATATATATATAAATGTCGAAATGGCTAATCAGGATGATGTAAAATTTCTTGCACAAAAAAATGGATAATGAACAAAATAAAAAAATAATAAATGGTTTGCTAAATTTAAAATTGACTCAGAATATTATTTAAAACCCGGTAAAGATATAGCGCCTTTCATTTAAGGTAACGAACAAACGAGGACTGGTCTTGCTTTATATTATTAATATTTAAGTTCTAATTAAAATATATTTATGTTTTTCATTCCAGGAGAACTAATATCTGCATTAACATTTCCAGGAGTCATTCTTCATGAATGGGCACATAAGCTTTTTTGCAAGAGGCTAGGAGTCAAAGTTCTTGAAGTAAAATATTTTCAAATCGGGAAAAAAGTTGCAGGTTATGTTGTGCATGAACCCCCCTACTACTTACAAACAGACATTCTGGATTTCCGTTGGACCACTTTTAGTAAATTCACTCGCAGCAATTTTACTTAGTTTTATTTCGTTACAAATTGTAGCCGGAGGCTGGCTTTTGTATATACTTTTTTGGTTAGCTATATCTGCAGGAATGCATTCTTTTCCAAGCGATCAAGATATGAATCATATTAAAATAGGAAGTAGGGTCGCCCTAAAGGAAGGGGGTAGTCTGTTGCATTATCTAGCTTTTCCATTCGTTTGGCTTGTATGGCTTGGAAACAAACTCAGAATTATTTGGTTTGATGCGATATGGGCAGTCATGCTGGTTAGTATTGGTGGTGGATTTAATGCCATTACCAAAGATATTACATCTACTAGCAGTAGTCGACAAAATATCTTATCGGCGCAAATTGATATTTGTAAGACAACAGTTGCTACTCTAGAAGACCAAGCAAATAATGACCAAACAACCTTGAATACAATGGACGCTCAAATGACCAAGTATGATACTGATGGCGATAATACCAACTACAATAGTTTAGTTGACCCATATAATACCTTATTAGAAAAAGTTAAAGCAGAATTATCAAATTATGATACACAACTAGCAGAATGCAATAAAATGATAGATCAATACAATTCTAATCGATAGAAAAGTTAATCATTTTTGCTTTATCCGAAGGACTTCAAAATATAGCTAAATTCGAATAAATTTAGAGGTTAAACTCTGTGAACTTTCGTGGAATACAAATTGATAATAGCAAGGACCGTTCTCGATGATAAAGTTAATAAAGATATTAACTATTTTAACAATTCGATAACTAATATTTGGAGTTCCCAAATTTTTTTTATTTCAAACTAGATGGAACTTCGTCTGAAGACATTTGAGCTACTCAGTTCCTCTCCCAAGAAGGTTTGACTTTTTTCAAAAAATAGTATAGGGTTTTTGGAATCGAATAAATCAGAAACGGATTTATTGAAGGCTTGCATGGCAATAACCCAATCAAATAAAGGCAGAATTCCCTTAAAGCTAACAGCCGCTCTGTTAGCTTTATCGTTTGTATGTGTTCCTTTTGCTCCTCTTTTTGCGCAAGAAACGATTCCGATTCCCGGAGAAACGCAAAATGCGTATAGTAACCCAGATGTTCCTGAGCCGGGAGAGAATACCCCTGATGTTCCAATCGTCAATTCAACAAGCACAACCAAAGATGTAATGACTACTACAGTTTATCCTTCCAAGTTTTACAACACCGATGGAACGACAGCAACCAAACATATCTTTGGAAATGGAGCAGAAGTGGGAACTGTAACAGGAACTGGCGCAGAAGCTGTGCCAAGATATACGCATACAGATAATTTAACAGGTTCTAATATTATCACTAATGAAAATGGAACGATAGATGAAACACTTGATTACTTCCCTTTCGGAGGCATCAGGATAGACTCCGGCTCTTTCAGCGATCAGAGAAAATTTATCGGGCAAGAATATGATGCGGATACAGGGCTTAATTATCTTAATGCTCGTTACTACGATGGAACCCGCGGTCAATTTTTGAGCCAGGACCCTATGTTTTGGAAATTACCGACCGAAATACTGATTGACCCCCAACAACAAAACAGCTATAGTTATGCCAGAAATAACCCGATAAACTTGAGTGATCCAGGTGGGGAGTCTTTAGAAGATTATGAAGCTTATCCAACAGTGGGTTATTATTCTAGAGGTGCCATGCAAGGATCATATATGGGTGTTCCAATCTATAGCAATGGGGGTGACGACAGCATAAGTAAATATCAATGCGTAGTGTTTGTGAAATCTTTCGTAAAATCGCAATACGGTTTAGAGTTTGGTGGATTCGGTAATGGTGGTCAATATGCTGATCAAGAAAGATACAACACGATGATGAACAATCAACCAGGTTCCTTTACTGTGTATCAAAACGGTGGAACAGAATTACCAAAGGAAAATGATATTATTTCCTGGCTTGGTTCAGAAAATGGTCATGTCGGTATCGTTGTTCAGACTGATTTTGACTCTGCAACAGGAACGGGGACTTTGTGGACAGCTGAACAAAATCAAAATTATAAAAAAAGCGCTCTTCGCAGTCAGAGTATTTTATCAAACACAATCGATGGAGTAACGTCTTATACAATTCAAAAACAAAATAATACTACCAAACTTGTTCCAGCTGCATTTGCTAGATATAATCCTCCAGTGAAAGCTGGACCAGTGCAGGTCCAAAAACCTTCACCTCCAAAAAGTAGTTCTGGTAGTCTATGGTCAAAAATTAAAAGTTGGTTTAAGAAATAATAAATATGAAATCAAAAAAATCACTTATACTTGCAATAATGTTTCTTGTTATAGTAAGTTTAATTTTTTATAAACTTATTGGAATTAAGAATAGAAATTTAAATTGTATTGAAACTACAAAAAAGTTTTTAACTTGGTATAAAAATAATGATGCTGAGATTAGTAGTGGAAAGTATCGTTATATTACAACCAATTCTAATGGATATTACGAAATAGACTTTGAAGCAGAAAAGAGATACCTAGCCTATTTAAAAACATCAGGGTATTTTTCTGATGAATTTTTAAAAAATCTAGATACTTATTTTGTAAAAGGGAATAGATATTTTAAAGAACAAAAACTAACAGATGATTCTGTGCCGGAAGGTTTCAATTTCGACTTAATTTTTGATTCTCAAGAGGTAGCATACATTTTTGAAAAATTGCCAAACATGCTTAAAATCACTACTGTAAATGGTGATGGTAAAAATATAATGATTGATAATAATTTTAATTTTATCTTTAATAATCAATGTAAGATTGTAAGTAATAAATTCATCTAAGCTTAGCAATGATTGTTTTTCTAAATATTAAGAGCTAGCAAGGATAATCTTTGATAGTTGATCTAAAAACTGTCAAAGAGATAGCACTTCGAAATAATTTATTGTATAATAAGATGTTTTGCAATTTCTCAATAATGAAATGATAAAAATCGGAGATTACAATACAATAATGGAAGACAGAAAACTTTTTAATAAAACTGTCTATACTCCGCTTTCCGAAGCAATTAAGCTTTTAGATGAAAGAAGAAAAGATCCGGAACTTATGGCAAAAGTGGAAAAATTATTGAAAGGAGATATCCCCGAAATATTAAAAAATAAAAAATGTGGAGTTTTAGGTAGGCAAATAGCAACCCCTAATCATGAGAGTGAAAGATTTATTTCTATAACGCAAGACAACAATCTATGTCCGGTATTTTTTGAATATTATGAAGATAAATTTTCTTCTAGAAATGAGTACAAACACTCTTTGGGACAGTTACGTATCATGGAAAAAGTAAATAAAAAGGGTTACCAAAATGTCGAAAAATTAACGATCGTTGATTTTAATAAATATGGCAGCAAAAAATTGCGAGAGGTAAAAACTCGATGGAATGAATCTTTAATCGATTTCCATAGAAAATTGTTTACTGCTTATGGTTATAACGTAAATGATTTGTATTTTTATGAAGCTTCGAAATGGTATAAAGATAACGGCGGAAAACCAATAGATTATTACATAAATTTATTTTCAATGTTTACGTGTTTTGGAATTTATTTTGAAAATTTTTTAACTTTAACAGATTCGGAGGGAGATTTTACAAAAAATATTGTCTTACCGGCGCTTGAAAAAGTAATAAATCTAGTTGGTGTAAAACCTCTGATAGTTCCATTGGCACCATTGGACTTAGAAGCTGATAATCTTTGGTATCACCATTTATTAAAAGTAAAGGAATTAATCCCCCATTATAAGTCATGAATAATATTCTAGATATATGTGCTCAGGCTTTGGGCGATAATTGGCAAAGTTTTCATACACTTGCTTATTACTCTCATTTAATACCCGTATTTCTTTCTTTAGCGTTATCACTTTTATTAATTATTAAAGCAAAGAGAAATGTTCTAGCTAAAATTTTTATATTATTTACCGTAATTTTCTCTATATGGCTTATTGGTGACCTCATAACTTGGACCTCTAAAAATTATTACCTCATATACGCCACCTGGTCATTACTTGATTATCTTGAAATAGTATTTTATGTTCTTGGACTATATTTTGCCACTGTGTTCGTAAAGAAATCCGATATATCAATATTATGGAAAATAGCGCTTTTTGCTTTAACAATACCGGCATTTATTATAACAATAGGCTTACAATCTGTAACTGGTTTTAATTATCCAGTTTGTGAAGCTTTCAATAGTGACTTTTTAGGCCAATTTAAATTAGTAGTAGAGGGAATAATGCTCGTCATAATTCTTATCTATATAATTGTTCCATTTTTCAAAAAGTCCACTTATAAGAAAAAAGCGAATCTGATAGTGCTCGGATCAATGTTCCTATTTCTTTCTGTCTTTGGAGTGACGGAATACTTGGCCTCCGTTACTGGGTATTATGAAATGAATTTGTACAGTCTATTCCTCTTGCCGGTATTTCTGGTTGCCATTATTTACTCTGTCTTTGAGCTTGATATTTTCCACTTCCGGATTCTCAGCACCTATTATCTGGTTATCGGGCTTATCGTCCTCATGGGAGGACAACTGTTCTTCATCACCAGCACAACCAATAAACTGTTGACGGCATTAACGATAGTGATGCTTGCAATGCTCTCCGTTATTCTCTTCCGAAATTTGAAAAGAGAATCTGACCAGCGATTATACATTGAAAAACTTTCGGTAGAACTCAAAAATATCAACCTGAAACTCCAGGCTTTTGACACCTTGAAATCAAAATTCTTGTCTTTGGCTTCTCACCAACTGCGCAATCCGATCTCGGCAATTATCAACTGCACTTCTCTATTCCTGGATGGCTCGTTTGGGAAGATAGATGAAGTGCAGAAAAAGATGCTCAGCCAGATGTACGAGCGGGCGCAAGATATGAATGATGACGTGGAGCGATATTTGACTCTGGCAAAAGTGGATCAGGGAGGACTCTTGTATGTGCTGGAGAAGCTTGACTTGGAAGACGTCGCCCGCAGTTTGACCGCCAGACAAGAGCTCGCGGTAGATCAGAGAAATCTCACTATCTCTTTTGAAACAGACGGAAAAACCCCTTATTTTGTATATGGGGACAGAGTGCAATTGAAACAAGTTGTGCAAAACTTGATCGACAACTCGATGAAATATACAAAGAAGGGGTGGATCAAGGTCAAACTTTCTAAAGACGAGACGGCGAAGAAAATCAGGGTGGCTATTTCTGATTCAGGCATGGGCATCCCTCCGGAGATCATGCCGACATTGTTCAAGGAATTTGCCCGGGGAGAAGGCGCCAAGATGGACGTGAAAGGTTCCGGCATCGGCATATATCTAGCTAAAGAAATAATCGAAAAAGGACATCACGGCAGAATCTGGGCGGAGTCGGAAGGCGCGGATAAAGGGTCAACATTTACTTTTGAATTGCCGATATTTTCGGAAGATATGATTCTCATAACGCCTGCTAAGGCGATCGTAGCGAGCGCCGGCGTCTAACTGCACGACTTGAAATATCTTTGGAAATTATATATCGGCCTTTAAATTTAAGGCTGCCTAATTCCCCTTTCTTTTATCTTTGACCTCCTTTTATTTTTGCGAATTAAAAAGCGATGCGTTCTTCGCGCATCGCTTTTTTGTTACCATTTTATGAATTCGATTGGACCGACCGGGCCGTATATGAGGCTCGGGAGCTTTGTCGTGAATCCGAAGTATTTGACCATCGCGGGCGAAGCATTCGAAGCCGCGCTGCCTTCCGCAATATAGAGTTTGCCGGCATCATCCACGAAGCCTGTTCCACCTTCACCAGGCAGAATCGTACAATCTGCGAGGAAGTACCACACGCCCGTTCCCTCCTCTGGGACAATAGCCATGAGGTTCACTGATTTGCCCGAAACGAGCGAAATGAGCTTTTTTTTCTGAGCCTGCTTGAGTCCCATGGTTTGCGCCTCTTCGAATGTATACGCGCGGCTCAGCGTCGGATTATCGCTTCGCGTGTCCGCATCGCATTTTATTTCCGGTAAAGGAAGAACGAACTGCACTACCTCGCATAGCGCAAGGTCGGTATCGGTTCCCCACTGCTTACCAATCTTAATGATGCGCTTGACGCACCATGAAGGCTTATCTTCAGATGGAGTGAGCTTCCTCACTACGAAGGACACAGGATTGCTACGTCGATGGAAAGAAGATCCCACCGTGAGCAGCATTATCCCTCCAGATGAATTCGTAAAGCAGACTCCGCTTGATGAGAAGCTCTGTGCCTTGTCGCCAACCTCGTAGATCGCGACAGGAAATACTCCGGGAGATACCGGTAGCCGTACAGCTTTGCGAAGAATGAGCTTTTCGACAAAGTTATTCGTATACGGCATGCTCGGCATTCTCGCATTCCATGCAACTATCGCAACAACGACTACGATGAGGACCAAGCCTATGTTCCCTTGGGTGTTTGATTTTCTGGCGTCTTTCATTGTAAATGATCTCCGTAAGTTTTATTTGAAGTGTTCAACTACACCATGCCACATTATATTGAATTTTGCAAACGAGTCGGGTAATGTTAATATTTCTGAATTTTAGTATTGAGAAATAGGTTCAAAAAAAGAAGATGGTTCGTAAACGAACCACCTTCCCGAATGTGTCTCTTTTTGGATTATTTAGCTCCCTACCTCCATTTACGGATGGTGCGGGTGACCCGGGTGACCCGGGTGACCCGGGTGCTCAGGGTGGTCCGGATGGCGTGGGTGTTCACGCCCAGGGGAGGCATAATCATTAGGGCAGTCGATTCCGTTGTTTTTCTCGTCTGAATGGCTGCCACGACCCGATGATTTGGCCATTACTGTTACTCCGATCCCCAGCCATATTACCGCCGCCAGTACCCCAATAGTAACTGGCATCATTTCACTTCTTAGTTTCATGCTTTTTTTCTTTCTTCGTGTTAGTGCCGGATTCGCCCCGACGTGAGACTTCTTCATAGACTAGCTTTCTATGAACCAAGCTCTTTAAACCCTATTATTAAGGTTCAAAAAGCTTGACTCATAAACAGTTCTTTAAAAGAACTTCCAATTTAACTTAATTTTATCTCACCCTGTGCAAAAAGTCAAGGGTATAGGCGTGTCATAATGCTAATGTATTTAATAAATTATAAAAAGATTCTAATTATTTCCTTTATCCTTCCTTCTGCCCTGATCTTCGATCCAAATATCTCTGCAAAATGAGCGCGGCGGCGGACGCATCTACGCGACCGGATTTTATTTGTTTTATCCTGCTGTGCGCTTGCGATGGACTCAAAGTTCTTTTCCCGTCTTTGGATTTTCTTGCTTCCACGGAAGTCAAAAATTCTTTTTGCTTATGAACCGGGAACCCAAATCTCTCTTTGAGTTCTAAAATGAAAACGTCAATCCTCGCCGATAACGCATTTAACTTCCCGGAAAAATCGACCGACTCCCCTATTACAATTGCCGAAATTTTTTCTCTCTCTATAATCTCGCCAAGCCTTGCAAAAGTATTCGCGTCATTTCCCACAATTTCTTTCGGAAAAGCCAGAGTGCCATTATCATCGCTAATCGCGATGCCAATTCTTTTCGTCCCATAATCAATACCCAGAAATTTCCCAGTATTCATAAGGGAAATGCTAGCATAAAATGCCCTTTTTTGGTAACATCAAAAACGAGGATGGGTGCCTGAGCGGTCTAAAGGAACAGTCTTGCCACCGCCTTCGGCGGGGTCCCGCAGTAAGCGGGAAAAACATTAAAATACATGTTTAAAGTTTATATTCTGAAAAGTTTAAATTATGACCGCTATTACATTGGCCATAGTATAAATGCTAATAAAAGATTATTCGAGCATAATTTAGGAAAAGTTCGTTCTACAAAAGCATACAAACCGTGGAAAATAATGTATATTGAAGATCAACCAAATAAGAGAGAAGCATACTCTAGAGAAATGAAAATAAAATCTTTCAAACATGGTGAGGCCTTTAAAAAATTAATAGAAAATTGTTCCTAGCGCGGAGGAGTGGCTCGAGAGGTTGAAGGCACCGCTCTTGAAAAGCGGAAACTGGGCAACCGGTTCGTGAGTTCGAATCTCACCTCCTCCGCGCTGGAAATAAGTCTTGTCACCGCCAATGATCGGGTCATGCAGGAAATTATGATTATCAACTTTGGCATGCCTGATCGATCGCTGTTTTTATATGAGGAAAACTATAATATAATATGAGAATGAAATTCGAAGCACCAGTACCGGCAGTGCCAAGGAAAAGAGTCGAAACGAGCGAGAACACGACTCTCGACAAATTGGGTGAACGCATCGCCCAAGAAGAAGTTCGGCGGAATACGAACGAAATCGAGTGGCGTCTAGAAAACGGATTTCCTGAGCTCCGTCTTGATGAAAAGCGCGGAAGAAAAAGACTCCATCCGGGAAATTGGCTCCGAACACTGCTCGCCGCCGGAATGCTTCTGGGCGGAACAGGCACAAAAGCGGAGACGGGCGGATCCGCCGCTTCGCCTAAAAAAGGAGCTCCGGTTCCCGTACTGGTCTCCGGCGTGACAGAGAGGAAAGCAGAAACTTCTCACGAGGCCGCGCGGCAAGAGCTCATCAAAAAGACCGGCTTAGACATGATGTCGATAGCCGAGAAAGCAGGCTTCACCGCGCGGCTCGATGTCGATAACGGCGAGGGGCCGTATATCGTCCATATCGGACAATCACATCTGCAAAAAGAAGCCACTAAAGTTCTGTCTCCGGAGGACCAGGCGCAAATAGAGAAACAGATCATAGCCGCACAAATAGGTATCGAACAGGTCTTATTGGCTCTTTTCGAGAGTAGCGGAGGATCCGTCACCAACATTTTTATTGAAGGCATGGAGGCGAATGGGCAGACTCGGACTGAATTCAAAGCATACCGGGAAACGCTCTCAAAAATACTTCCGCGCAAAGGCTGTTTCATCGAGGTCTTGGATTCTTATAAGAGCATAAACCAAGCAAATGCCGATCAGGACAATCCGCAGCTGATTGCGCTCACGTACTTGCATCGACAAAAACTAAAAGAATTAAAAGAACATTTTCTCGCTCATCCGCATGAATATCAGCCGCTCCAAAACGCAGTGGCTACTCCGGAGAGAATATCGGAGAGAAAATTGACTCCAAAGGAAGCGGAGTTCGAAGCAGACAAGAAAGTAATGAACGCCGGCTTAAAAGAGTTGCGAGATGCGGGAGCCCTTGTACAAGAATTGATACCCGGAGGGACGAAGGCGACTGGAAGCAAAACTGAAACTCTTGACGATCTTCCGGGGCATTCGAATTTCGCCACCATGGAACAAGAATTGGAATTCGTACAAAAATCGATAACCAATAAGTACGATACATTCGGACAGTATGGGATCTACATGGCCGGAGCGGCCTACAAACTGGCGGTTGAACGCAACATTTTGTTGGCGGGAACTGAAGATGCCGCAGTGAATAGAGCGGCAATGAAAGCTTTGGAAAAGATGGCTGCCCACGCCGCTCCATTTATCAAGCGCTTGCAGAATCCGACCGAAGCGATCAAAGTGACAGAGGAAGAGCAGCGCACTTTTTTTACCGAACATGAAATCTTAATGGCAGATATGGAAAGGATCGCTATACACGATAGAGAGGATGTCGTTTTGCGGATCATTGGGCAAAAAAATGCTGCCTCAGCGCAAAGGATCTTCGTGACCGTGTTCGGGCGAATGCACAAATTTCCGAGGGCGACGCTCGAACATAACATCAGAAACCCGGATAATAAATTTGGAGTCGTAACACTTGTCCCGGAGAATATAGAAAAGTGACGGAAACCGAATCACCTCCCCCGCAATTGACCTTTGAATATGATTGCTCTCCATAGACCATCCTCGTAACATTTGCTAAATCATTCGAAATTCGCCAAAAATTTTTTCTGTGATTTAAAAATTGGAGCAGTCATATGTTGATATATGATCTCTATTAAATAATGTCGGCTTTCCATAGACGATAAGAATTACATTATTTTTATAATTTGCATACTGGCAAATGTTTCGCGCGATATCTTTGTAAACTCTGGTTTCGGGATACGGAGGAACATTTAGCTCATCATAAGACCAGTTGAAAAAATCTAACACATTTCCGTTTGTTCCATTTTTTGCAGCATAACGCTGTACCTCAATCGGTAATTTTTGTTTTACAGAATCGCTTATGTAAATTTGCGCTCTATTCGTATTTCCAGAATAAAGCGTTGAAGAGAGATAAGAATCCCAAAGATTGAAAAAACTAAATGCCGGCATAATGATAAAAAGAACAAAAACAAGTTTTTGAAACGGAAAATTTCTCACCCATAAAACATCTCGGAAAGAAAAATTTTCCGTTCGCCAAAAGAGAATAATGGCGAACAATGCCATTACAATGTTCCATGGCCAAACTACGCTATTCCAGTTGTGTCCTAGTGGGCCGAGAGTGAACAGAACAAAACCGAGCATTAAAATAATGGCACCTACTGCGCACTTTCTATATTTTTTTGTCAGTAGGCCAATACCAATTCCCATTTCAATAAACGGCACAACAACCCCGAGAGAAAGCGGGAGATTTTGAAGTGGAGCAGGAAAAAGTCTCGCGACTGGTTCAATCATCCATGGAAATACTCCACCTATAAAAGCAAGATTCATTTTTTGCAATCCGCTGAAAAAATAAATGCCCGCCACAATCAATCTATTCGTGTTGAGCACCGCTTGTCGTTTTTCCACATCGACATGATTCCAAGAAAATAGACCGAGTGTGGCGAGCATGAAAGAGTATTGATAAAACCAAGGTTGCCAGCGCATTTGATCGAAGAACGCAAAAATAATACCCAAGAACAAAGCAGAGAAAATAAGTTTCTGCGGTTTTGGAAAAATAATTATTGCCGCCAATAGGCCAATTAAAAGCGCGAACAAAATTGTCTCAACAGACTGAGGAATCACGGGTAGGTTATCTAAAACTGGAGCGAGTGGGAAGAATCTTCCATCAGCCCAAAGTTTTATTGAAAGCAATAATCCGGCAATAAGTCCCGAAACAACTACAATTTTGAGATAGAAAACTCTGCTCGCCGGACCCAATAAGAAGTGCCTGTTGGAGGCGATAAATTTATAGCCGATCGACAATAGTTGTTTTATTATCGGCAATCGTCCAATTTTTGCGACAAATCTCCATCGCGGATATTCCTCAAGAATTTTCAGAATCGCTTCCGCATTTTTATAAACTTTTCCATCAGAATCGATGACGTGAATTTCTTTTTCAACCTGTTCTTTTATAAAATTTTGCGGAAGCGATTCCCCTGTTATGTCTTTTGTATCAAATTTTTCCTTTTGTGCCGAATCATCAACCTTGCCGATGATAACGGTACACATCGGACAACTGCCATCATAGTAGATGGTTTTCTTTTGCTCTTTTTTTTGGTTAGATTGATGATTCATAAAAGTGTTGTAATATTATTATATCGCTTTGAAAATTTTTAGGATAATGTCGCAGAAAAATTTCTGACGAATTCCAAAGAATACAATTACACCGCAATGACAGAACGAGCCAAATGCATGCGGCGAGTCTTGGAAAAAAGAAAAAACCATATGAATAAAGATGCTCTAAAGACGTATTTAATCGTAACTATAGCAATAATTGCAGGTTTTTTCTTTGCCTATAATAAATTTTACAGATCTGACTCGCTACCCAATTCCAAACTGCCCACCAAGATCGCCAATGCGCCAGGTATTCCCATGGAAGATTTGATATAATAAATTTATTAACAGTAACCATAAAGAAAACCTATGAAAAAAATTACACCTAATCTATGGTTTGACGGCAATGCACATGAGGCGGTCAATTTCTATATTTCAGTCTTTCCGGACAGTAAAATAATCTCCACAGTCAACTATCCCAAAAGCGCCGAGGATGGTTTAGCCGATTTTCAACTTAACATGGCAGGAAAGGTGTTGACGATAGATTTTGAACTGAGTGGCAATCGTTTCGTAGCCATTAACGCCGGTCCAGAGTTTAAGTTTAACGAGTCAGTATCCTTTTTGATTCCCTGTGAAGATCAAAAAGAGATTGATTACTACTATGAAAAGCTTTCAGCTGTACCGGAATCCGAAGTGTGTGGTTGGTGCAAAGACAAGTATGGGCTCTCCTGGCAGGTTGTACCGAAAAACATGGAAGAATTGATGAAACGCCCTGGTGCCTTTGCCACTTTGATGCAGATGCACAAAATTATTATTGAGGATTTTTAACAATTTACGCACAACTTTAAAAAAAAGACGATCTATGACAGCAAAAAGTAAATTGCTACGGATGGACAACGTTGGCATCGTTGTAGAATCGCTCGATAAAGCTATCTCTTTTTTTGTCGAGCTTGGTCTGAAGCTCGAGGGGCGAGCCATGGTTGAAGGAGAATGGGCCGGGCGCGTCACCGGACTTAGTAATCAGCGTGTCGAGATCGCCATGATGGTCACCCCCGACGGCCACAGCCGGCTCGAACTCTCGCGATTTCTCACTCCGCCTGTAGTCGCCGATCACCGGAGAGCCGCGGTGAACGCTCTCGGCTACCTACGCGCCATGTTCACCGTGAGCGACATCGACGAGACGCTCATCGCTCTCCGCAAGCGTGGCGCGGAGCTCGTCGGCGAAGTGGTTCAGTACGAGGACTCTTATCGGCTCTGCTACATCCGCGGCCCCGAAGGACTGCTCATCGCCCTGGCCGAGCAACTCAGTGACAAATCGGTAACGGATGTCTAAAGAAATCCCTGACGAAAGAATTCGCCGCCAAGAAAAACTTGAATTATGAAATCATTTTTTAGAAGAATCCGCCATAGAATAATCGTTAAGGAGTTGGCGATACCTGAAAATGCCGCCATTCTGGACACTTCATGCCAGGACGGCGGATTTTTGTCTGCTCTCATCAAAAATAGCAACGGGAAAAATCTAAAAGTTTATGGAGTTGATCTAATCGGAGCAGATATAGAAAAAGCAAAAAAATTAATTCCGAAAGGTTTTTTTGAAATTACAGACAATGCCTCGCTTCCATTTCCTGACCAGACTTTTGATATAGTGATAAGTTCTTTTACTCTTCATCATATGGCTAACCCCATAAGCTCAATCAAGGAAATGGCACGAGTGGTGAAAAATGGAGGGATAATTTATTTAATCGATATCATCGCCGAAAATAAAATTTTCAATTTTATTTTGAAGCGCATGAAATGCCCTGAACCTTACCATTTTGAAAAGTATTATTCCTTTGAAGAAATTAAGAATTTGCTTTCAAAAACTGGACTGACAATCGATAAAAAGATAAAAGCCGCGGCATTTCCTTCTTTCACCATTTTTACCCCTATTTCAATATTGGAATTAAGTCAAAAATAATATTATTATATAATTTGCTTATGAATTTAAAAGATAAAGTTGTAGTAATAACAGGAGCGTCAAAAGGATTGGGAAAAACACTGATAATTCAAAAATGAACACAGAGCAAACTGTCAAAAAGATACTTGCTCTATTCAGAACAGGAGCGTTTTTGTAATATAATTTATAGAATCGAACTTATTCAGGTTGAGTCGGAGATGTGCCCTACATCAAGCTTATATATACGCACCTCCGCGTAGTTGTCTGCCGAACAAATGTCTTCTTTTTCGCAATTCGACTGCGCATAGGCACCAGCTTTAAAATAGAAACCTGTTCCGGATCTATGGAATGAAAATGCCGCTTGAGAATTTTGGTTGTAATAGACGCTGATCTCGTCATGGGCCACAACATATTTGATCGTGAATCGCCGGCCGAGCTCATAGTTCGCGTCGAGAGTCGGACCTTCCTTGCCGTTTATGCTAATAAATAATTTTGGATATTCCAGACGGATAAAAATCACGTCGTCGTCAGCATCATGGATCTGTCCGGCTACGACATGCCGCTTTTTGAAAGGAACAGCCGTAATGGCCTCATCAATGAACATCGTGTGCGTACCCGAAAACGTTGACCAATCGGAGTTTGCTGTGCCGTCATAACTCATTTCGCGAAGTTCGGAGCGTGGATAAGATGATCCCTTGGTGGTTATTCCTCCAACCTCCGCCCTGAATAGAACGCTTTTACAGTCGGGTGCCGTTGCGAAATACTGCTCGTCGCTGTACGTCGAAAGCGCCGGTTGTTTGATCTCCGTCGGCTTTTCGGGAGCTCCGCTCGGCAGGGTCAATTTCCAATTCTTTAGGTGGAGGATACTGGACGGGCTCGGGCACACATCAGATTGTTTTTTGGGGGTCGCCTTGGATGCTACCTCGGGCGTCACCGCGGGCGTTGCCGTGGACATCACGGTGGGATTTGTCATTGTCGTACTAATCGGCCGAAAAAAAGAAAATAGGCCGTAAATTGCAGTTAAGATTAATAGGAAACTAATGAGTTTATACATCTTGTTTATTATTGGCATATTTTATCAATCTGATGACTTCATCATCTGCAACCTGCTCAAATTGCTCATAGTGAGCGCCGACCGCCCCTGAAAATTCTTCGGGCGGCTCTAATGTAATAATTTCATCCACTCCTTCTTTTTTTAACTCCTGCAGCGCTTCCTCTCCCGCGACCGGCACGGCAATAATAATTTTTTTGGGATTTTGTTTTTTTATCGAACGGACAGCGAGTCGTATAGTAAAACCTGTCGCTATTCCATCGTCCACGATTATAGCCGTTTTACTTTTAACTTCTTCCGGCGCGCGCCGCCCCCGAAAAAGGGTGATGCGACGCTGCGCCTCGCTTCTCTCCCGCTTGATTTCTTCTTGAAGCCACTTCTGGTCAACCGATTTTGCCTCTCCCTCATTGCATAAAAGTGAGCCTCTTTCATCCACGACGCAAATCGCATATTCGGAATTACTGGGATGTCCGATTTTGCGAGTAATAATGATATCGAGAGAAGATTTTAAAGCCTTAGCAACTTCATATCCGACAACTACCCCGCCCCTGGGAAGCGCGAATATTACGACCTTATCATTTTTGTATTTGGATAGAGCGTCTCCTAAAAGCTTTCCTGCTTCAGATCTGTCTCTCCACATAATAAGCCGTATTTTATCATTTTTCAATAATTGTGACAAAACACGCGCCGTAAGCAAAAATAAGATTTTAAAGGAAAAAAGGCCTGATAAACTTTCATTTTAGAATTGATCGCGGAGCGGATTATGCTATAATTAGCAACATGAAAAAAGCGAAAATAATTTTTTGGATAACAACTACTATTATCTTTTTGTTTGAAGGCGTTCTGGTCGCTTTTACATCGCAAACAGAATTTGCCAAAGAAGGTATCAGACATTTAGGTTACCCGGATTATTTTGGATCTATGTTTGCAGTTTTTAAAGTATTAGGAACTCTTTCTCTAATAATACCGAAGGTCCCCTCGAGGATAAAAGAATGGGCGTACGCAGGTTTTGGTATTGATTTCATTTCCGCTTTCGTGAGCATTATGATAGTGGACGGATTTGGTTTTGGCGCGATACTTCCCCTCATCTTCCTTGGACTATTGGTTCTCTCGTATATTAATTACCACAAAATGCATTCTTTATCAAAGATGTTATAATCACTGTATGGGAAATCTACAATGGTCAGCTTTGGAATATGAAGAGAAGGAGAGAAGTAAAGACTGGTTTTGGGCACTCGGGATTATCGTCGTGACCAGTTCGATTACTGCGATTATTTTTGGAAATTATTTTTTCGCCGTTTTGCTCGTTTTAGGCGGACTCTTGCTCGGATTTTTTGCAACCAAAAAACCGGATACAGTGAATTATGAATTAAACGACAGAGGATTAAAAATCAGAACACTGCTATATCCCTACTCCAATATTAAATCCTTTTGGGTGCAAATAGACACCACCGGAGAAATAAATCTGAAGCCGACACTTTTTATAAAAACAGAGCGAGTATTCATGCCGGTTATTACAATACCCATAAATCATGATATTGCGGAAGAAATTCGTTCTGCCATGCTTTTTAAAAATGTTTCTGAAGAAGAAATGAGGGAACATCCTTCGCACCTAATAATGGAGTCATTGGGCTTTTAAGACTCTGAATTACAAAACTCTTCATCAGCGCAATTTTTCTTCGGTACGGATTTTTTTAAGCTTAAAAAATCCTGAAGTTTGCTCGCCGTCGCTCGCAAAACCCCTTCGAAAAATTGCGCTTCAACAAGTTTCGTAATTCAAGGTTAAGAAATAAATTCCGACGCTTGCAGTCGGGACTGCTAATTGCTAGTCTGAAAGAACTGCCCTCATAGTTCAATGGATAGAATGCGAGCTTGCGGAGTTTGCGATGTTGGTTCGATTCCAACTGAGGGCATAAAAGCAAAGCTTTTGTGAGTCCGCAGCGCGTCGTCTGCTAAGGCAGACCCAGATGCGAGGAACGGGTCGCGAAATTTTTCAACAGAAAAATATTTGCGACCAAAGCGCGAGTGCAGAATGAATATCTGCGCATTCTTTCTCGCTTTTGTGAACCGGAGCAATATTTTTTCAGTAGAAAAAATTGCGAGGTTAGGTCGCGACCGAGGCGAACGACGGTGAGCCGAGAGTTGTGACCAAAACATTGCAAATTCTGTGTGAATTTTAGTTTATTTTTGAGCGCAATCTCATTTTTAGCTATTTATAATTTTTTTTTGTGTGTTTTAATGCAAAAAATTCAGTTATCCACTGTACACTAAAAATCTTTTTTCGTGTATAATGACTTAGATAGATACGGGGAACAAAAATCAATTAAAAAAATTCAACTTTTAAGAAAATGACACTCACAATTACAAAAAGAGACGGGACCAAAGCGCCTTTTAACGCGGATAGAATAAATAAATCCATTGAGCGAGCGTGCTACGGTCTCTCTGACCCTATCAGTAAGGTTATTCAGATAGCGACCGAGACACAGCTCACTCTCTATGACGGCATTACGACGGAGGAGATGGACGCAGCGTGCATTAATGCCGCTCTGCAGAACACGCAATACGGAATGGATTTTGATAAGATAGCTACTCGCCTCTTATTAAAAGGAATTTATAAGAAAGTTATCGGGGATTATGACAATGATGAATCCAGAAGCTTCTCTCCGGGGGAATTTGCAAAGCTTCATAGCTCCCATTTCAAAGAATATATTTTGAAAGCGGTTGAAAAAGGGTTACTTGACCAGAGAATGGCAACAACTTTTGATTTGGAAGATTTAGCGTCAAGTTTAAAAATTAAAAACGACGAACTTTATAAATATTCCGGACTCTCTACGATGCAAAATCGTTACTTGATGAAAAATGAACTGCAGGCGCCGCTCGAAACTCCTCAATATTTTTGGATGCGGGTGGCGATGGGCATGTCACTGAATGAAAAAAAACCCAATGAGTGGGCAAAGCGGTTTTATGAAAAAATGTCCAAGCTGGAATACCTTTCCGCCGGAAGTTCGAATATCGGCGCGGGAACTCCTCACCCTAAACTTTCGAATTGCTACTTGATGGAAATTCATGACGATATGGAACACATCGGCAAAACCGTCTCCGACGTTTTGCTTTTATCCAAGGCAACCGGCGGCATCGGGCTTTCGGTCACCAAGCTCCGCGCCGAGGGATCAGTTTTGAAATCAAACAACACAATTTCCTCCGGCCCGATACCATTCATGCACATTATTGACTCGGCAGTCCGCGCGGTGCAGAGGGGCGGAAAGAAAAAAGGCGCGCTGTGTTTCTATATGGAGAACTGGCATTTGAATTTCCAGGATTTCTTGGATTTGAAACAAAATAATGGCGATGATTACAGAAGAACCCGCACGGCGAATACGGCTGTATTCATTTCCGACGAATTTATGAAGAGAGTATTGGATTCCGACGAATGGTATCTGTTTGATCCAAAAGAGGTGAAGGATTTAAACGAGCTTTACGGCAAAGAATTCTCTAAAAGATACAACGAGTATGTATCGATGGCTAAAAATGGAAAACTAAAGATGTTTAATGTGATTCCGGCGCGCGAACAGTACAAAAATATCCTGATTTCCCTGGAAACTACTTCACACCCCTGGCTCACTTGGAAAGATAGCATCAATATCCGCGCCTTAAACAACAATACCGGCACTATCCATTGTTCTAATCTTTGCACCGAAGTAACCTTGCCGACGGACCGGGAAAATGTGGCAGTCTGCAACTTGGTTTCAATCAATTTGGCCCGGCACATTGTGCGGGGGCAGGTTGATTGGCACAGATTAGAAGCATCCGTGCGATTGGCTACTCGCCAGCTTGATAATCTGGTAGATATAAATGAACTTCCGATACCGGAGGCGACCCGCGCGGATAATGAGAATCGCGCTGTCGGTTTGGGACTGATGGGTTTTGCCGATGCTATTGAACAACTTAAATATTCATATGAAGATAACGAGGCTTATGATTTTGCCGATCAAGTTTTTGAATTTATCTCTTATATGTCAATCGACGAATCCGCCAATTTGGCGCAAGAGAGAGGGTCTTACCGAAATTTTAAAGGTTCAGGCTGGTCTTTCGGAGAAGTACCGATCGATACGATCAATAAACTGGAAGCGGACCGAGAGCGCAAGTTGACGGTGAAAAAGGAATCCGCCAAACTGCTTCCGCCGCTTGATTGGGAAATGTTGCGAGTGAAAGTAAAAAAAGGGATGCGTAATGCGACTCTGCTTGCGATCGCTCCAAACGCGAACATCGGGCTCGTGGCGGGTACCAGCCCCGGTATTGATCCGAGATTCACTCAAATGTTTTCCAGAAATAAAATATCCGGCAAATATTTGGAAGTAAATCCGAATTTAATGGAATCATTGCGCCGAGAGAATCTTTGGGAGAAAACGCGCGAAGCCATACTCGAAAATCATGGAGACATTGAATCCATCGCCGAGATTCCGGACTCCATCAAAAGAATTTACAAAACTTCATTCTCCGTTTCCCCTTACGCCTACATCGAGGTGGCCGCCCGGGCTCAAAAGTGGGTTGATATGGGAATCTCCCGCAACATGTATCTGGAAGTCCGAGATATAAATGAAATTATGAATATTTATACCACGGCTTGGGATAAGGGACTGAAGACAACTTATTACCTTCATATGAAGCCGCGTCATTCAGCCGAACAATCGACAACGGTAGTTAATAAGGCGCAAGCGCTCGGAAAGAGAGGCTTCGCCGTGCTGCGCGATAAAGAGGTTATGAAAGAAATACAGAAAGAAACGAGAGAATTGCCAGCAGAGGTAATTATTCCGGAACCTTTGCCGATCCAAATGAAAGAACCGGCACCGGTGATAAAAACTCAGGAGGTAGATATCGAAGAAGATCCGCAGGAAAAATTCTTGTGCGAAGGCTGCCAGTAAATTCCAATAAATTAAAGAATAATTTTTGAATATATGATTCTAGGAAAAGCATCTCCGACCGACATGAATTTGCATCCAATGCATTATAAATGGGCCTATGACCTTTATAATCAGGCGGTGCGCAACAGCTGGTTCCCTCATGAAATACCGCTCGGTGAAGATTTGACGGATTGGAAAAAAATGACTGAAGACGAGAAGCATGCCGTGGAATTTTTGATGGCGTTTTTTAACCCGGCCGAACTGATCGTAAATAGATCGCTCGCCTTGGGAGTTTATCCGTACCTGAAGAGTCCGGAGTGCCATCTGTATCTCGCGAAACAGATGTTTGAAGAAGCGAATCACTGCGTATCATTTGAATACGTGCTCGAAACATTCCCGCTCGACCGGACACGCGTTTATGGGACTCATCTGGAAACCGATTCAATGCTGAAAAAGGAAAATTTTATAAATAAATACCTTATCCGAATGACGGAAGAAACTCTGGATATTGAAAGTGCGACCGGCAAAGCGGACTTCTTGCGCAATTTAGTTGCGACTAATATAGTAATGGAAGGAACTTGGTTTTATTCTGGATTTATGGTTGCCTTATCTTTTCGCCAAAGAAATCAGCTTCGAAATTTGGGTTCAATGATCACCTGGGTCCTCCGCGATGAATCCCTGCATTTAAAATTCGGCATTCAGCTTATTCATACAGTGCTGGAGGAAAATCCGGAGCTGCTGACGGCAGAATTTGCGGAAGAGATAAGAAAAATTATAATTGACGGAGTTGAACTGGAAGTTAACTATAATAAAGATATGTTCCCTAAAGGCATCCTCGGTCTGAATGCGGACTATGTAAATCAATATGTGCAATATGTCGCCGATCGCAGGCTGGAGGAGTTGGGCCTGAAACCGCATTTCAATGTCACGAATCCTGCTAAATGGATGTCCACGGCGACGGATGTTTTTGAACTGGTAAATTTTTTCGAACAACAAAATACCTCTTATGAGGTTGACGCCCATGGGCATAATTCCGATATAGACAAGAATCCCCGAAAACAGCAATAAAATGACGATTTAGGGGCCTATTGACATTGTCTGGATTATAGCTTATAATAGGCGGATGAAACGAGTGTTTAAAACCGCTTTATCCATACCTTTTGCACTAGCTTTTTTGGCTTTTGGGGCAATGTTTATGCCCCTTTTAGCCAGCGCTGATAGTGGTGGCTATATCATCTCCGAGCCGACCTTTAACTATAATGTGCGGAACGATAATCAATATTTTAACTATCGGGGAGATCCAGCCGTAACACTCCGAGCGGATGACACAAACATAGGTTTTTTAGATAATACTATCCTGCGCTGGTCTTCGAATAATGCGGACTATTGCCGCGCAAGCGGAGGCACTAACGGATGGTCTGGCACCGTAAACCGATCAGGATCTTTCAATACCGGAGAGCTCTCGGATACCGAAACTTACCGTATTACCTGCACCAATAACAGGGGAAGCGATAATGATTCGGTAACGATTCGCGTGAATGATAATAATAGAAATAATCGCAACAACGATGCTCCGGACGTAACGACGGGAAGCGCGACCAATATCGGCACCAGGAGCGCCATTTTAAACGCTCGGGAGGACGGAAATGGTCTTTCTACGAGCGCTTGGTTTGAATACGGGCCTAACGATAATTATAATTTTCCGTATTCGACTTCCAGAAATTCTTACGGTTCCGGCTCTAGCGATTTCGACCAAAGTATTTCAGGACTTCTGCCAAATACTACTTATTACTATCGCGCGGTGGCAGAGAATAGAGAAGGTGCTAATTATGGCCTCACTTATTACTTTACTACGGCAACCGAATTCGTGGTAGTTCCACCGCCTCAAGTGATTTACCGCCCGCCGACCATAATTACAATCCCCAGTCCTCCTCCACCACCCGTTCCTCCGACACCCGCTCCAACTGCAATCGTGCTCATCGATTCTTCCCTCAAAAGTAACCAGGCGATCGGCTCTGCGCCGGATGATGTCAAACCACGAGCAGGAGATGAGGTTAATTACACAGTAAACTATCACGATATTGGCACCGGCGCAGTCACCGGGGCGATCCTTAGAATAGAACTGCCGAATGAAGTCAGCTACCTGTTCGCGAACGCAAGCAATCCGATTGTGTCGGGTCAAACTTTGCTCTTCAACTTAGGATCATTGCAAGCAAACACTGAAGGCACAGTCATAGTGGGAGCGCGGGTGCGAGAAAATATACAGGCCGGAATCAATTTAAATTTTCCGGCTACTTTAAGCTATATTGATCCTGCGGGTTCCCCTCAATCAGTTAACACCACAGCGTCCACCCAAGTCTGGAGCGAACCGGTTAATACTGACAAAAATGCATCCCTTGGAGCAAATGTGCTTGGAGCTGGTTTTCTTCCTATGAGCTTTTTCGAATGGTTACTTTTATTTGTTCTTGTACTTATACTAATCCTCTTGATAAAATATCTTTTTGGAGAGCGTCGAGGAAAAGAGAGCGATAATACTATATACCTGCCCTAAAAATAACAATAATATTCTATCGGCACGTAAATAAAGATCTAAAAATCGTACAGCCTGATTATGATATATTTAGGTTATGTCATTAAACGAAACCGATGAAGAAATTATTCTCCAATACATCAAGGGAGACGGGAACGCGTTTAAAAAATTAATCGATCGTTATGCTTCATCACTTTATAATTTTACCTCGCGCCTAGTAGGCAAAAACGAAGCCCCTGATATAGTTCAGGAAATTTTTATTAAAACGTGGAAAAATATTCATCGTTTTAATCCACTCAAGGCAAGTTTTAAGACCTGGATATTTACTATCGGACGAAATACCGCGACGGATTTTTTAAGAAAAAAAAAGAACTTATTGTTTTCTGATCTGGAGAGTTACGATGACGAGGGCACAACGGAATTCTCGGAAAATATTGCGGATGAAAATTTATTGCAGGACATCAATCTAAAGAGGGTGGAAGACAGCCAATTTTTAAACAATATGCTGGAGAAATTGAATCATAATTACCGAGATGTATTAGTACTCCACTACCAGGAAGAAATGACTTTTGCAGAAATCGGGGAGATTTTGGGTAAATCTCTAAATACAGTCAAAAGCCAGCACCGAAGAGCTATCGCGGAACTGCGAAAAATGATTAAATAATTGCACCAAATTAGAGTTCTATGACGTATAATATTGACAGATGCAAAACAAATTAATAAAAATATTTCAGCGAGCTAAATACTCTCCCGGCCGCCACCTGGCCGATAATATTTGGTTTGCAATCACCCAGCGCGATAAGCGCATGAATCAAATTAAATTATGGATTTTTACTTTAGCCGGTATTGCTTCTCTCTTAGGATTCGTACCAGCCTTTATAAGGCTGTCGGAGGATTTGGCACAATCTGGTTTTTATGAATATTTCTCTTTGATCTTCTCCGATAGCAGATCGATACTCTTAAATTGGAAAGAATTTATTTATTCCGTTACTGAATCTCTGCCCGCATCAGGCCTAATTCTGACGCTCTCTCTCGTTTTCACGTGCCTTCTTTCATTGCGATATTTGATGAAGCAAATAGACAAGAGCCAGTTTCTTTACACTTCCACCAAGATATTATCAATTTGATTAAATTATGAAAAAAATATACGAAGATATAAAAAATGTTTTTGAATCAAAAGTTTCCTTCAGAATATTATGCCTGATTGGAATCTTCATCATCGCTCTCTTCATCTTTGTCGCGGGCGTGACGGTCGGATATCATAAGGCATCTTTTGGGCGCGCATGGGGAGAACATTATTATGAAAACTTCGGGCTGGGAGATCGTCAGCACGGACCAAGCGGCACCCTAATGAGTCAAATTGGAATGATGAATTACTTTCCAACGGGACATGGGGCGACGGGAAAAATTATAAAAATAGAGCCGCCGGAACTGATAATGCAGGATAAGGATAACACGGAAAAAATAATCATCATAAAAACTGATACAAGAATTCGGGAAGGAAGTGAAAATGTGACAATCGATGAGTTAAAGATAAATGACTTTGTTGTTATAATTGGAACACCCAATGAACAGGGGCAAATAGAGGCAAAACTTATTCGCGCAATACCGTCGCCAGAATTTTTGCAATAATAAATAAAAACTTCATGCATAAAATAAAATCTTACATTATCGCTCACAAAATAATCAGCTCATTTATTTTTATAGTAATTTTAGCAATTGGATACTTCGGATATAAAAAGGCCACTAGCACTGCGGGAGATACCCGTTATATAACAGCCAAAGTGGAAAAAAGTACCATCATTGCCTCTGTTTCCGGCACCGGCCAGGTTTCCGCAGATAGCCAGATAGATTTAAAACCGAAAGTTTCCGGAGATATTATTTATGTCAGCGCCAAAAATGGCGACAGAGTTTTAGAGGGCGCGCTAATCGCGGAAATCGATCCAACGGATGCGCAGAAAACTGTCCGCGACGCGGAGACCAGTCTGGAATCGCAAAAAATATCTTTAGAGAAGCTTAAAATTACGAATTCGCAGGAGAACCAGAATACCAATTTGGAGAAAGTTTACGCCGATGGTTTTAGCGATACCTCTAGCGCATTTCTCGACTTGCCCTCCATCGTAGCGGGTCTCGAGGACACATTGGCGGAGAGTAATTTATCAGATAACGCCGCAACCAGTATCAGCCGAACCGCGCAAGACTTCAGGGGAAAAGCGGAAGCCAGTTATTATATAGCCAATAAGGCTTTTATAAAGAACAGAGATAACTACAATCTTTTAGACAGCAATTCCCCTAAAAGTGATATAGAAAACATAATCATTGAAACTGGCGAAACAGCTAAAATTCTTTCCGACGCGATAAAAAACACTTTAGACTTCGTTAATTACATGAATGACAATTCGGAAAATAATTCTCAATTTGCTACCGTTCTAAATACTTTAACCACCTACGCTAACACCGTGGCCTCGCACCTTACAAACCTGGCCGACGCGGATACTAACATCAGTAACAATAGAGATGCTTCCCAAAATACTGACTTGGACTTGCAAAACGCAGAGCTATCGTTGACTCTAAAGGAAAATGCCCTGCAAGACGCCAAAGATAAATTAGCGGATTATTTTATACGCGCGCCCTATAGTGGAACGATAGCTAACCTGACTGTTAAAAAGTCAGATGCAGTCAGCGGAAGCACCCTGATTGCCACTGTAATAACGGATAAACAACTTGCGGAAATTTCAATGAATGAAGTGGATGTGGCAAAAATAAAAATCGGGGAAAAAACTACTTTGACTTTTGACGCCGTACCGGAACTCACTATCACCGGCGTGGTGGAAGAAATTGATTCCATCGGAACAGTCGCGCAGGGCGTAGTAACCTATAATGTAAAAATAACTCTGGATACTCAAGATAATAGGGTCAAACCGGGCATGAGTGTTACCGCCGCGATTATTACGGACATGAAACAAAACGTGCTGGCTGTTCCAAACGGCGCCATAAAATCGCAAGCCGGAGCAAGCTATGTTGAAATGTTTGACGGACCGCTCGCTCCGCCAACTGATGGATTGATCGGCTCTATCATGAAAATTGCTCCGAATAAAATACCGGTAGAGGTTGGTCTCTCGAATGATTCACAAAGTGAAATAATATCGGGAATCAATGAAGGCGATGAAATTGTGGTGAGAACAATACTGCCATCAAATGGAACGACACCATCAGCGCCCTCCATCTTTGGCACTCCAGGGGGCAATCGAGGTGGCGGAAATGGCGTAAGAATTCCAGCCCGCTAAAGCCATGATAGAGGTCAAAAATATTACCAAAACTTATAAGACAGGAGATGTGGAATTCCAAGCATTGAACAATGTTTCTTTTAGTATTGCCGACGGAGAATTTGTGGCGATTATGGGTCCTTCCGGGTCGGGCAAATCAACTCTGATGCATATTCTGGGAGCTCTCGATAGTCCGACCTCTGGAACATATTTTCTTGACGGCAAAGATGTCTCCAGACTATTAGACGATGAGCTCGCGGATATCAGAAGAGACAAAATCGGCTTCGTTTTCCAGTCTTTCAACCTCCTGCCCCGCACAACTGTCCTGCGAAATGTGATGCTGCCTCTCGTCTATGCCGGAGTGCATGGCACAGCCCGAATTGAGCGGGCGAAGGCGGCGCTTTCCTCGGCTGGTTTGGATGAAAACCATTTTCATCACATGAGTAACCAAATTTCCGGCGGACAAATACAGCGCGTCGCCATCGCGAGAGCTTTGGTCAACAATCCTTCACTTATTTTAGCTGACGAACCAACTGGAAACTTAGATTCAAAAACGGGAGAGATTGTCATGGGAACTTTTCAAAAATTAAATACAGACCTTGGCCGCACGATCGTGCTCATCACCCACGAACAAGAAATAGCCGAGCATGCCAACAGAATTCTCTTTATCAAGGACGGAAAGCTCGTCGAAGACAGAACGACGCATAAAAGGAGAATAATAAAAAATATATGAAATTTGTAGATATATCCAGCGAAACATACAGTTCGCTCTCCGCCAACAAAGCGCGCTCAGGACTTACTATGCTTGGCATTGTCATTGGCATTGCTTCCGTTATCGCCATGGTTTCAATCGGTAACGGCGCCAAAGCGTCTATCCAAGCAAGCATTGAAGGGCTGGGTTCAAATCTTTTAACAATTCTGCCAGGAGTTGTACAGCCGGGGCGCGGAATCGTTTCTTCCGGACGCGGCAGCGCTCAAACATTAAAAAATGCGGACGTAGATATTTTAAAAGCAATAGATGGAGTCGCGGCCGTTTCCGCTGAAGATTCCCGCAGATTTCAGATAGTCGCCTCGGGAAACAACACCAATACGACGGTAACAGGCAGTACGGCTGATTATGCCAATGTGCACAATCTTATTGTCGCTAATGGAAGTTTTATAACAGACGCAAATGTGAGAAGCATCGGCCGGCAGGCCGTCTTGGGATCGACGGTGGCGAGCGATTTATTTGCGGATGCCGATCCGCTTGGCAAAACCATTCGCGTCAATAAAGTTAATTTCAATGTAGTCGGAGTGCTATCGGCGAAAGGCGGAGCAGGTTTTTCCGGCCCAGACGATATGATCTTCGTTCCTCTCTCCACCATGCAAAAAATTCTCTCGGGCGATGATTATCTTTCGATGATTGCCATCTCTGTGACGGATAAAAATAAAATGGCAGAAGTTAAAGAACTGGCAACGAATGGACTTTTAGACCAACATCGGGTAACGGAACCGGACTTTTCAATAATTTCGCAGGAAGATATTTTAGGCACATTGGGCACGGTCATAGATACCTTTACTCTTTTCCTGGCAGCCATTGCTTCAATATCGCTCTTAGTCGGAGGAATAGGAATTATGAACATGATGCTAACCACCGTGACAGAACGCACCAAAGAAATAGGCCTTCGAAAAGCCATCGGAGCAAAACGCAAAGACATAAATATGCAATTCCTTTCTGAAGCGGTGACACTTACATTTATCGGCGGAGCTTTTGGAATTGTTCTGGGGTGGCTGATATGCTATATCGTAACATCAACCGGCATTGTGCGAACTCAGGTTTCACTTTCCTCCGTTCTTTTGGCATTCGGCGTGTCGGCCGGTATCGGCATTATTTTCGGTTACTACCCCGCCCGTCGAGCGGCGATGTTAAATCCAATTGACGCGCTTCGGTATGAATAATCAGCCTCATCGACTGATTCGCCGGAGAGGCGAATTAATAATTAGTATTTAGATAAAAATCAATCATGAAAAAAGAAAATAATAAAAAAATTAGTTTAGTAGTTATTGGAATTATAGTTTTAGCAAGTGCGTTTTACGGTGGAATGACTTATGGTGGAAATAATGTAAGAGCCAGCATGATTAGTAGAAGCGCAGCTTTTGGGGGTGCTAGAGGAAATAGAAGTGGACAAGGCATGGGAGGTTTTACGACCGGAGAAATTATTTCTAAGGATGATAAAAGCATCACAGTAAGCCTGATGGGCGGAGGATCGAAAATAATTTTTCTGGATACGAGCACAAAAGTTTCCAAGCAGGCAGTTGGAACTATCGATGATCTTGCAGTGGGAACGCAAGTATCCGTGACCGGCACGCCTAATCAAGATGGCAGTCTAAACGCGCAGTCTGTGCAAATCAGGACGAATATGCCGGGAACTGTGCTAAAGTAGGGTTCATGAATAATAAAGCGCCCGACTTATATCCAATGCGGATTAATAAATATCTGGCTCTGAAAAAAATCTCCACCCGGCGAGGGGCGGATGAGTTAGTTGAAGAAAAAAAGGTTTATATCAACGGCCACTTGGCAGTACTCGGTAGTAAGGTGCTGGAGAAAGATATTGTAGAAGTTAGAGGAGCCGAGCCGAAAAAGTATTTATATTTTGCGTATAATAAACCGATCGGAATTGAAACTAATTCTCCCAGAGACGGCCTGTTTCCAGTGGGGCGCTTGGACAAAGCTTCTCACGGGCTTTTAATTCTGACTAATGATGGGCGAATCACCGACTTGCTCTTGAATCCAGAATATTCTCACGAAAAAGAATATTTAGTCAAAACTTCCAATAAGCTCCGTTCAAATTTTAAGCAAAAAATGGAAAAGGGTGTAGATATTGAAGGTTATATGACGAAAAAGTGCAAAGTAAAAATAATAAATGACTTTACTTTCGGGATAACGCTGACCGAAGGCAAGAAACACCAGATTCGTCGTATGTGCTCCGCACTTTTCCAAGAAGTGGCCGACTTGAAACGAGAGAGAATAATAAATATAAAATTGGGCAACCTAAAGCCGAGCGATCTGCGAGAAATAAAAGGCGAAGAATTGGCTAGTTTTCTAAAATCACTATCTTTAATAAACTGATTGTATTACAATATTATAATGATAAATCAACAAATCATCGATTATATCAAACAAGAAACACAAAAAGGTGTTCCGACCGAGAATATTAAGAACAAATTACTCGCAAATAGTTGGACAATTGAGGATATAAACCAGGCGTATAGTGGTTTGTCTGGGACATCATCTTTAACAACATCTAAAGGAAAATCAACTAAAAAACTTATATGGATTCTTATTATTTTATTATTAATAGTAATGTCAGGAGCATTTTTTGCATGTAGAACATACTTTTCAAATACATGTAATTCATACTTTTCTAAACCTACGACAGTCGTACCAATAATAGAAACTCCTGCCTCAATCCCAATATCGAATGAAACAAATAATTTGAATAGTTCAAAAGAGGGTACAATTTTAGTCGACACTCGTCCTTCATCCTCACCAAGTTCATTACAAGCTTTATCTACAAGTTTAGTTTCAAAAACAGGTGAATCTACTCTATATCCTATCGATATTAAAATAAATAATTCAAAAACTTTTACATCATTTGCTGATGGATCTACCAACACCTTCTTTTGGAATGCACCGTGGGCAACTGCTTGCGTCATCAATAGCAATGTCGGTCCGCAGGGATTTGTGGAAAATACGGGTATTAAACAATTTACAATTAATTTCCAGGGTTCTGATTATCCTAGAGAGCTACAGATAAGTTGCAACGTTGAATCACATAAAAGTGCCGTTAAAATTGACTTTGCCGCAACACCACCTCCTTTACCAAATTTTCTGTTCACTTTCCCAACAATAGGTTCTAGTATACTAAGAACTATATCGGGTTCCGGTGATTCAAAAATCATAACTCCGCAGGAAGTAACAATAAGCTGGACTCCTCAATTAAAAAGTGTCAGATTATCACTCCATGATTCTGCCACCGGACAAAAAATTCAAGATTTTGCCCTTCCTGTAAGATTCACCGATTTAAGTGACAACTCATTCGTGTGGACATTATCAGGATTGAAAGATGGGAAATACTATATAAGGGTTGATGCAATAAACTTTATTGAAACCAGCTTGAGAAGCGTAGATTTTATAGTGCAGACAAAACAATCTACGAAATAAAAAAATATTTCTCCAAATCTAGAATCTCATCAACGCTGATCTGTTTAACAAACTCCGACATGTGAGAAACAAGAATCGTCGCCGGGATATTTGTCGGCACTTTACAAAATGGATTCCTTTGTGGTATGCTGGAGGAACAAAGTAGGTGTGAAAAGAGTCGATTTCTTATGCAATATCTATTTGTAATTAACAACTTAATCAAAATCAATGACCGGTACAATAAAAAGACTCACTGACAAAGGTTTCGGCTTCATTACCGGAGAAGGGTTGGCGAAAGATTTATTCTTTCACAGCAATTCTCTCGTAGGCGTAACTTTTGACGAGCTCAAAGAAGGTGATACTGTTTCTTTTGAAACAGAGGAATCACCAAAGGGATTGAATGCTACGAACGTACAGCGCGCGTAATATTCTCCAAACAAAAAAGCCCCTCGCGGGGCTTTTTAGTTTCAGGTAGGCTGAAAATATTGTTTTTTAGGGGGTTTCGAGGCTGACGAGCCGAGAACTTCAGGATTTTTTAAACTTCAAAAAATCCGTACCCTAAAAAATAATATTTTGAGCCTATGCCTCCATTTTTTCAAACAAGTATTTGCCGATGAATAAGACAACCAGAGAAAAACCGACGAGAACGAGAAGATCCATCCATGGATTATAAGTGGAAACACCGATGAAAGCGTAGCGCAAGCCGTCTATGCCATAAGAAAGCGGATCAAGTTTCCCCAGTATCTGCAATGCCTTTGGCGCGGTATTGAGCGGAAAAATAGAGCCGGAGAGAAAGAATAAGGGCATAACCAGAAAATTCATAATGATCGGGAAAGCCTGCATATCAGTCAGTTTGGAAGCTATCGCCGTGCCCAGCGCGGTGAAGAAGAACGCAGTTAAAAACATAAATATTAACGCCGGAAAAATCATAAAAAGATTTTGCATCTTAAAACCGACCAGAAATGAAATGATGAGCACCGCAATACCTTGGATGACCGCGACGGTCGCTCCGCCGAAAGTCCTGCCGAGCATAATGCTGAAACGAGATACGGGCGCCACCATGGTTTCTTTGAGAAATCCAAACTGCCTGTCCCAAATGAGCTCAATGCCTCCGAAGATCGCGGTGAAAATAACCGCCATCGCTACTATCCCCGGCACCAAAAATTGGATGTAGTTTCCCCCGCCCGCTTTTTGAAAAATTGTCCCGAAGCCGAAGCCGAACACCAATAAAAAAAGGAGCGGCTGCCCGAGCGAGCCGATGATTCTCGGAGTTGATCTGATATATTTTTTAAGTTGTCTTATCCAAAGGATATATATTGCGTTCATCGAATTATCTTTTCCTCCCCCACATTTTCGCGTGCGAGCGCAGGGTGTCGAGAGAGCTCGCTTCATCCGGGCGCATCTCATTGCCAGTTAATTTTAAAAATGCTTCCTCGAGCGAAGTAGTGTTGGTCTTGGTCTTAAGTTCGGCGGGCGACCCTACGCCGATGATCTTTCCATGGTCAATGATTACGACTCGGTCTGCCATCTTCTCGGCTTCTTCCATATAGTGCGTAGTCAGAAACACCGTCACTCCTTCCTTATGAGATAGATCTGCAACATAAGACCAGATATGATTGCGCGTCTGCGGATCGAGTCCCACGGTCGGCTCATCCAGGAAAATTATTTTAGGCGTGTGAATGAGCGACCTCGCTATTTCCAGTCTTCTTTGCATCCCTCCGGAAAAAGTTTTCACCAGGTCATCTTTTCTATCCCATAAATCAACTAATTTTAAAAGCTTTTCAATGCGCTTTACTCGGGTAGCTTTATCCTCCCCATAAAGCACAGCGTGGAAATCCATATTTTCATACGCCGTCAAATCATTGTCCAAACTCGGGTCTTGAAACACTATGCCGAAAGAGCGGCGGACATCATCGCGCTCACTTCTTAAATTAAAGCCGTTTACCTTCATCTCCCCCTCCGTAGGATTAAGCAAGGTCGTCAACATCTTTATCGTGGTCGTTTTGCCGGCGCCATTGGGTCCCAGGAAAGCAAAAATTTCGCCTTCTTCTACCGAAAAAGAGATATTGTCCACGGCCGCAAGATTACCAAATCTCTTGGTTAAATTATTTACTTCAATAATTGGTTTCATTTTGTTTCAGCCCTAGGCTGATCCGCCTTTGGTGGAAAATTTTCTACTTCAATTATAGGCATAACTTACCCGTCCCGCAGTGGGCTAGATACTATACTCTACAACTCCGATTGGGAAAACTCTTCGCCCCTCGCCCACTTCTTTAATATATCATAACTTTCTTCGCCACAGATCCATTTATTGGTTTTGGTGTTGTAAAAAAAAGGTATGCCGCCGCAGAAATCTTTATCTAATTCTGACAAACGTTTTTCATTTTCCTTATTATGCCACACTTCCAATCGCTCCACCTTGATTCCCTCCTCAATTTCGAGTTTGGATACCAACGCCTGCATCTTCTCGCAATGGGTACACTCTGTTCCATAAAATTCTAGTAAATGTGACATTTTGAAGGAAGTGCGAATTTGTTTTTTAGAAAGCCTTGCGCAGAAAATTAGAAAATAAAGGAGGTAGCCCGACTATTATTTTCTTGATCGACGAGCAGTTCGCTGGCGAAGCTTCGCCAGATAGATTGCTTTCTAAAAAACAAATTCGCACTGATTATTTAACTAACCTTGATAATCTAGATTTTTTGCGGGCGGCATTGTTCTTTTTGATAACGCCTTTCTGCGCCGCTTTGTCTATTATGGCAAAAGCTCCGGCGAGCATTTTCCGTGCTTCCGTTTTGTCCGCCTGTTTGTCCAGCTTAACAATTTTCTCGATTTTCTTTATCACCTCTTTCATGGCGCGCTTGCGACTATCGTTAAAGGCCTTCTTGCGCAGAGAACCTCGGATTGCTTTCTTGGCTGACTCAGTTATTGGCATACAAGGATACTATTATAAAAACAAAAATAAATCAAGAAGACACTCATCAAGCTAAAGCTCGCTGAGTGTCTTGGAATTTGCAAAAAAATGCCTTACTTCTTTGGCACCCGACGAAACACTCTACCCCTTTGGGTAGAACCGCTAACCTTTTCAGCGTGCTCTGCATCCATGTACCAGCCGACCTTCCGATCTCGACCTTGGTCTCGATGCCAGAACGCGAAAACTTTGCGAAGTACAAACCACTCATCACCCATCTTGAAGAGATATTTCGAATCATCCACTTCCTCGTTTACCTCTTCACCATCAGGACGGCCGTAACTGAAATGATGATTGTTCCGCCATTTCACGCCCTGCGGGACGTGGAAAACATTCGCATTGCCATCGGTCAGCAGGTCACCAGCGGGACTTTCCTTTCCCCGTGGCTGAATTTCCAGCATATGGAAAATGTCGGCTAGTGAAACTATGGACTCGACAACGCCACCCACTTTGGAGATGATGGATGTCTCAAATGTACGACTTTCCACAGTTATGAAAGAAAGTTCCTTTATGTCGGCCCCTTTAACGGGGTGGGCAAAAAAGTTTTTGAAATTGTCTCCCACACCCGCGATTTGCACCCCGGCATGGGAAGCCAGACTTTCCACAAACTTATCACTCACTATAAACTCTTCTATTTGCCACGATTTTTTGCGCAACCAATCCACAAATGGAACCCGCAACGAACCCTTCTTTTGGGCTTCAATGATCGCTTTAAGGTCGAGATCGGGATCATTCCAATTGACTTCATAGACTGCTTTAATGAGTGCCGTTTTAGCATCCGCAATTTTTTTATTCATAAAGAGCTTGTTAGGTGAACGCACTTTTTCCCTCATTCTTTGTACGCCTCGAGTCATATCGAGCCCGTCAAAGATTGTTGAAGAACAAAAGAACTTTTATTGAAAGATTATGTATTTTATTGGGCAAAACGTCAATTGGTGCAATGAGAATTTAATTGATAAGATAAGCTAATGATTGGCAGTATTAAAGGAAAAATAATATTGAAAACGGAGAAGTTTTTGATCGTGGAAACGTCCGGGGTTGGATATAAAATCAATGTATCCCCCGATACATTGTCTCAATTAAAAAAGCAGGGAAACGAAACAATGTTTTGGATTCATACGCATGTGCGCGAGGATATGCTTGATTTATATGGATTCTTAGAATACCCCGAATTAGAATTTTTTGAAATGCTTATCAGCGTTTCCGGCATCGGACCCAAATCAGCGCTCGCCATCTTGGGAATTACTTCAATCGAAACATTGCGCCATGCCATCGGTACTGGTGACACGTCGTATCTGACAAAAATTTCGGGCATCGGCAGAAAAACCGCGGAAAAAATCGTCATAGAATTACGAGATAAAATGGCAGAGAAAGGGGACAAATTGGGAGAAAAGTCTCTACAGGGAGAATTGGACGCGCTGGAGGCATTGAAATCATTGGGTTATTCTCAAAATGAAGCCCGGGTAGCGCTAAAAAAAGTAAAGCCGGACACAGACACCAATACAAAAATCCGTGAAGCGTTAAAAATTTTGGGAGGAAAGTAAAATTCGTCGCGGGCGTACGAGTTTTATTTTCCGAAGAAATAATTTTTAATACCTTGAGCAGTTAGATTGGCCATATTGGTGTAGTGATTTTGCCGCTCCAAATTATTTCCAAATCTATAAATATATCCATATTCTATTAAAACAGAACGGACGGAGGGCAACAGCGTGCCATTAGCGCCCAAGGCGATAAGCTTTTGGTCTGGAATCAAGCCTCCCGATTCTCTTTTATAGGTGCTCGTAATATACTTTTCCTTCAGTTTTAAATAAATAAAAGCCGCCAACCTTGCGCTTTCAGTTGAATTTACCATTTGACGTTCAGGCATGTAAATAGCAAATCCTCTATATTTCCCCGCAGTCCATCTGTTCACTCTGGGATAATCGTTGAAATGAACATGAATCACGGCATCCATATTATTCTCGTTCGCCCATTTATTGAAGCCATACAATCGGTCGGCTATATCTTGGGATACTGTGACATGCGGGGCATTTTCTATTTCAACGAAACTCCCGTTCGCTATATTATTTTGATTCTCAATTTTTGCATTTTCTTTGAAAGAGATTATATCTGCCCGATGATCAGTAAAATAATCGGCAAATTCTTTGGTATAACCCAGACTATTTCTTGTAATATAGACATCGAATCTGCTATCTTGCTTTAAAATATTGTAAATCCTGGTTGCGAGCGCTAAATTCATCGCCGCCTCCTTCAGATTCCCGTATTGCGCTCCCCAATTTTCATCATCATGGCCGGGAACTAACAGAATTTTGACCGGGGCTCTTGCCTCAGGCATCGGGCCAATCATCTGAGCGTTCGATGTCTCCACCAAGAAAAGGCTCGCGAATACAAACGAAAAAATAATTTTAAAGAAAACTTTCGTCATATTTCCATTATACCTTTCGTGCTACAATACTGCCATGCCGGAATTACCAGAGGTAGAAAATTTACGTCGCGGACTTGAGAAAGCTATTGTCGGGCAAAAGATTTTGGGAGTTAAGGTTAATAAACCTAAGCTTGTCTCCGGTAAGGGCAACATCCGTGTCGCATCTTCTAAAAAAGTTCGTGAATTTAAAAAGGGGCTTAAGGGAGAGCGTTTTGCGCATATTAAGAGACGGGCTAAAAATCTTATATTTAAATTTGCAAGCGGTAAGGTAATGCTAGTACATCTTAAAATGTCTGGGCAATTTGCATATCACTCCAAGAATAAAACTGTGATTGGTGGCCACCCGATTGAAATTTCGGAATATAAACTCCCTAATAAACACACTCACATAATTTTTGAATTAGAAAAAGGCACCCTCTACTACAACGACACTCGCATGTTCGGCTATCTGCTTTACTACCCGAGCAAAGAGACGTTTGAAAAGGAAAATCACTTCGCGTTTTTAGGACTCGAGCCTTTCGATAAAAAGTTTACCTTAAAATATTTGCGAGAATCTCTAAAAAATAAAAAGGGTAAAATAAAAGCAGTGCTTATGGACCAGAGTATTGTGGCAGGGCTCGGGAATATTTATGCAGATGAGAGTCTCTTTGAGGCGCGAATTCGTCCTGATCGGGACTCTTCTTCTATCAAAACTTCTGAAGCGGCACTTTTATACAAAGCAATTCTACGAATTATAAAAAGAGCCACAGATTTAGGCGGTTCCTCGGTGGCAACTTACAGACTCTTAGACGAAACTCGTGGCAATTATGCTCGCGAACATAAAGTTTATGGCAAAGCTGGCGAAAAGTGTCCCCGCTGCGGCAAACCCCTTAAAAAGATCATCATTCAAACCCGCGCCACTATTTTCTGCTCTAATTGTCAAAAATAATTACTCTAATTATCTAGAGTTCTAGCAAAGCTTTCTACTGCTTTGTAAAGTTTATATAAATCATGTTCAGTTTCGGCTAGTTTAGCCGCATAATCAAAAACTTGTTTTGCTAGCTTAGGACTCTCACCAATCCTAATAACCTGATCATACACCCCATTCTTTGTAGCTTCGTCACCAGTTTTTATTTGAGGAAAAAAAATATTGTAGTCATCGTAATCTGAATCCCATGCCACACTAATTTGAGTATTGCCGACCGTTTTTCTCTCACGATAAGATTTATCGGGCTCTTTTTCTGAAGAGTTAATATTTCCTAAACCAAGTCCTTCTTCATTCATCTTTGTATTATAAGCATTCTATACTTTTTGTCTATTTTACCGATCAATCATTCTAAATAATGCTACCCCCGTTGCTACGGAAACATTTAGCGATTCTTTCTTGCCCCGCATTGGAATTTCCGCAATTACGTCGCACTTTTTTAAAATATTTTTCGATATGCCGGTCACTTCTGCCCCGACAATAAAAGCATTTTTATTCTTTAGCCGAACTTTTTTGTAATTAATAGAATTTTTGGCTTGTTCAATGGCAATAAGAAAATATTTTTCCCGCCTCAAGCTGCGCATGAGGGCGGGCAGGCTTTTTTGCTCCCAGGGCACAAACTCTTCTGCGCCCAAGGCGGACTTTGTCAAATCTTTTCTTTTTCTTCCAAATCGATCCAAGGGAGCAGGGGTGTAACCGGTCAAATAAATTTTATCAACGCCTGCCGCATCCGCGGTGCGAAACATTGATCCGACATTTTCAACGCTTCTGATATTGTGTAAGATAAGAATGTTCATATTTTCAGAAAATTCTTGCCACGCATTTTTTTATGGTAAGCAATTGCAAATCTGTGAGCTTCACTATTTGATAGTAGAATCGCAGTTTGATTATTTTTAATCAGTTCGCCATCCCCTTTTATCGCCTTTGGCTTATGTCGTTCGTCTTTTAGCACAGACGCAACCGGAATATTTAATCTCAAACTTTTTAGCACCGCTTCGGCGGCATTTATTTGGGCCACTCCCCCGTCGACTACAATCAAGTTTGGATATGTCCACTCGCTATGGGCGAGCCTTCTACTGAGAACTTCAACCAAGGCGCCGGTATCGTTCGCATTATCCTGCGTTCTAATTCTGAACTTTTTATACTCGCTCTTTACCACCGAATTATTCTCCACCACGGTCATCACTCCGACCATATTTTTACCGCTCATGTGCGCTATATCGTAGGCTTCGATTCTGAAAGGAATTGGAGCCGCCCTCTCTTTAGCATAATTTTCATTTTTTAGAAGAGCAATATCGTTGATGTGTTGCAGCGCAAAGAGCTGTCGTTTTAATTCACCTGCTCTTTCAAAATTCTGTGCTTTAGCCGCCAACATCATTTTTTTCTTCATATCTCGGATAATATCTTTCTTTTTACCCCGAAAAAATAATCTCAGATAATTGATATTCTGCAAATAGGCGTGCAGAGCTGCAACATCCGGAGTTAATCCGAGTTGTTTATAAAACTGATAATTTTGTTTCTTGCTGGAGCTCGCGTCAATATACGGAAAAATCCGGCGAATAATTTTCATCGCCTCATTCAACTGGCCTCCGTTCGTGAAAGGCCCGAAAATAGAGCGAAGTTTTTGGTCCCCGAAAATTTTACTTTCAAAGTTAATTTCCTTACCTCGGATAACTAATACTTTTGGAAATAATTCTTTGGTAATAGATACATGATTGAAGCTTGTGTCAGATTTCTCCCTGCTATTATACTTCGGCTGATGAGCCTTAATGAGGGATGCCTCTAAAATTAGAGCTTCAAGTACATTATCGGTAGTTCGCCAGTCAATTTTGTTCGCTTGGAAAATCATATCGACAATCATCGGACCTCGAGTTGCAATCAAATCCTTTCCAAAATAACTTTTCACTCTGTCTCGCAGAGATGTCGCCTTGCCGATATATAAAATATCTTTCCCTTTTAAGAAAAAATAAACACCGGGTTTATCGGGAATTTTTAGTTTTTTTAATAATTCATTTTTCATTTCACTGGAGCAAGCAAGAAACATTATCTTCTCAAAACTTTTTTCAAATATTTTCCGGTATAGCTTTTTGTGTTATTCGCCACTTCCTCCGGAGTACCTTTAGCTACCAGATTGCCGCCTTTTAGTCCCCCTTCCGGACCGATATCTATGATGTGGTCGGAACTTTTTACAATATCCAGATTATGCTCTATCAAAACAACGGTGTTGCCTTTAGAAACTAATTTATTTAAAACTTCCAGAAGCTTCGCTACATCGTCATAATGCAGCCCGACTGTCGGCTCATCTAAAAGATAAATGGTCTTCTCGGTGTGCGGACGATACAGTTCACTCGATATTTTTACTCGTTGCGCTTCCCCGCCGGAGAGCGTCGTCGCTGATTGGCCAAGCTCTAAATAACCGAGTCCGACATCGAGGAGGGTCTGCAACCTGTCAGAGATGGCAGGAATATCCTTAAAAAAGACCAGCCCCGTTTCTACCGTCATATGCAGGACTTCATAAATATTTTTCTTCTTGTATTTTACCGTCAGCGTTTCTTTGTCAAAACGTTTTCCATTGCAAACGTCGCAAGTGACATACACGGTCGGCAAGAAATGCATCTCAACGGCTATTTCACCATTTCCTTCACAAGCTTCACAGCGACCACCTTTGACATTAAAAGAAAAACGGTTTGCCTTCCAGCCGCGCAATCGCGCTTCTTCGGTCATAGCAAAAAGATCGCGAATATGAGTAAAAGCACCAGTATAAGTCGCTAAATTTGAGCGTGGAGTCCGGCCGATCGGAGACTGGTCGATTAAAATAGCGCGGGAGAGATATTCCGTGCCGGAAAAAGCGGAACAGTTAAAAACTTCGGCTGTGCGATATTTGCGTTCCAAACGCCCCTGGAGATTTTTATACAGAATCTCATACATCAGGGAACTTTTGCCGGAGCCGGACACTCCGGTAATAGAAGTCATGGCGCCGAGAGGGATTTCAACATTTAAATTATTTATGTTAAAGATTTTCCCGCCGACAATGCGCAGAGTCCCTTTCGCGTGGCGTCTTTTTGCCGGAATCGGAATTTTTATTTCACCGCGCAGATAGGCAAGCGTCCGAGAATTATTTGTGTTCTTTTTGGCGGTCAGCACTTTTTCCAGATAATCAGAGACTATTACTTCCCCGCCGTGTACGCCGGCCTTTGGACCAATATCCACGATATAATCCGACGCATAAATGGTATCTTCATCGTGCTCAACAATCAATATTGTATTGCCCAAATCCCGAAGATCTTGCAGGGTTTTTATCAGGCGATTATTGTCGCGCTGATGCAGGCCGATAGTCGGCTCGTCTAACACATAAAGCGCACCGACTAAACGCGAGCCCAGCTGGGAAGCGAGGCGAATGCGCTGCGCTTCCCCGCCGGAGAGAGTGTTTGCTTTGCGTGAAAGCTGCAGGTAATCAAGTCCGACATCCAGCATAAACTGCAACCGCGCTTTAATTTCCCGCACAACCGGCAATGAAATTTCTTTTTCCTGCTCCGAAAGCTTCAGGTTGGCAAAGAAATCATGCGCATCGGCAATGGAAAGAGATGCCAGAGCTAAAATATTTACTTTTTGACTCTTTGAAATTAAGAAAACATTTAGCGCCTCAGGACGTAAGCGCGCGCCGTGACAAACGTCGCACGGTTCATCTCCCATAAAATACTTTGAGCCGAGACCATTGCAAGCTGGACAAGCGCCATAGGGAGAATTGAAAGAAAATAAGCGAGGTTCAACTTCCGGAAAAGAAAAACCGTCATTTTTACAAGCAAATTTGGCGGACATGACAAATTCTTCCTGCGCAGAAGAACCGAATGAGATAGTTACCAGACCATCAGATTCAATCAAAGCCCGTTCAACTGCTTCAGCGAGACGCATACGCAATTCTTCTTTTTTTAATCCATCCGTACTAAAGCTATCCACCAAAACTTCAATATTGTGAGCTTTGTACTTGGAGAGAGTAATTTGCTCGCGCAACTTCAACATCTTTCCGTCCAGTCTAATTTCGGAGAAACCCTTGCTCAGAAGATCGTATAATAGCTGGTAATATTCTCCTTTCCTTCCGCGCACAACCGGAGAAAAAATGGAAATGAAAGAATGAGCTTTGATTTTACTTTGAATAAAGTTCAAAATTTCCTCATTGGAAAGTTTTTTTATTTCTTCTCCGCAGAGCGGACAATGCGGATGCCCGATACGCGCATACATAACCCGAAGATAGTCGTAAATTTCAGTGATCGTGGCTACAGTTGAACGCGGGTTATTGGAACGAGATTTTTGGTCAATAGAAATTGCCGGTGATAAACCCGTGATCTCATCCACATCCGGCTTGGGCATTTGGTTCAGGAACTGCCGCGCATAGGATGATAATGATTCCACATATCGTCTCTGCCCCTCGGCAAAAATAGTATCGAAGGCAAGTGAAGACTTGCCGGAACCTGAAACGCCGGTAATCACTACCATTTTATTGCGCGGCATTTCAACGTCTATATTCTTTAAATTATGGGTCCTTGCTCCTAAAACCCTTATTTTATCCATATTTTTATCTTTTTTAGTCTAAAAATGCAATGAACACCCCACCTTGCGCATAGGGGGTGTATGTCAATATTAAACTACATTAAGTGTATACTTTCCCGCGCTAAAAATCAATTTAGTATTCGTTCATGACCTTTTCATTTGCTTTTTTAGACTTTACGTTGGATCTACGTCATTCCTTCTTCTCTAAACGCGCCTTGAGCACCCCGATTTCATCGCGCAAGATCGCTGCCGTCTCAAAATCCAACTCTTTGACCGCTTTATTCATTTCTTTCTCTTTTATTTTTATAATTTTTTCATAAATAAGATTCCCTCGCTCTTCATCAGAGAGAATTTGATTCCATAATTCAGAGTTGACTTTCTTGCGCCCGAGTTTTTCTTCATTACTAAGTTCTTTGGAATAAGCCCTCTTAAATACTTCCAAATCAAGCTTGAGCTCGGCATTGACCGTTTTGCCGTGCTCACTTTCAAGCTCTTCGGTGATATCTTTTATCTTTTTCATAATCGTCTTCGGGGTAATACCGTGCTTTTTGTTATAAGCAAGCTGAATATTTCGGCGCCGGGTAGTTTCTTTTAACGCATAGTCCATAGAGTCCGTCATGATGTCAGCATAGAGAATTACTTTTCCCTCACTATTGCGCGCGGCACGGCCGATGGTCTGGATGAGCGACGTCTCGGAACGCAAAAATCCGGCTTTATCGGCGTCCAGAATGCCGATTAATGCCACTTCTGGCAAATCAAGCCCTTCTCGCAAGAGATTTACCCCTACCAGTACATCAAACTCTCCCTTGCGAAACTGCGTAAGAATTTTAATTCTCTCCATCGTCTTTATATCGCTGTGCAAATATTCTGCTTTTATTTTTTTATCCTTGAGGTAGAGAGAGAGGTCTTCCGCCATCTTTTTGGTCAGCGTCGTAGCTAGAACTCGGAAACCTTTTTTAATCGTTTTTTCCGCTTCAGAGATGAAGTCTTGAATTTGACCGGGGTAAGGCCGAAGGGCATGCTCGGAGGAATCTTCGCTCCGAACAGAACTATCTTGCCCTTCCAGGACGGAACGCGAATGACGAAGAGCATGCCCTTCGGCCGCTTCGGAAACCGGTCGGACTATCGTCTCCGGATCCACGAGCCCAGTCGGACGAATTATCTGCTCTACAATCTGCTCACTTTGACTTCTCTCCTGTTCGCTTGGGGTCGCACTCGTATAAATCACGGGCCCGATGCGTTCTTTAAATTCTTCATATTTCAGCGGCCGGTTGTCTCTGGCGGATGGCAGACGAAATCCATATTCCACGAGTGTATTTTTACGCGAAGCATCACCCGCATACATGCCTTGGAGTTGAGGCAGAGTCACATGTGATTCGTCAATAATGGTCAAAAAGCCAGCTGCGCCGGAATCTTCGTGAGGAAAATAGGACAATAAAGTCTCCGGCGGTTCGCCCTCTTTTTTACCGGAGAGATGCCGCGAGTAATTTTCAATTCCACTGCAATAACCGATCTCCCGAATCATCGTGAGGTCGTAATTGGTGCGGCGCTTAATGCGTTCCGCCTCTAAAAGTTTTCCCTCTTTGTCAAATTTTTTTAACTGTGTGTTCAATTCTTGTCTGATGCTCACTAGCGCTTTTTTCTTTTTTACATCTTCGGTAATAAAATGTTTCGCCGGGAAAATAAAAATATTATTTTCTTCTCTAATGACACGGGAAGAAATAGGGTCGACTTTTGTTATTTTAGCTACAAATCCGCTCTCTATTTCTATCTGGTACATGGTCGATTCAGACACCGGCATAAATTCTACTCGCGACCCAATCGAACGAAAAGTTCCGGGACTGAGGTCTGCATTTGTGCGGTTAAAATGAATTTGGATTAGGGATTTCATCAGAGTCATCCGATCCATCTTCTGCCCCGATTCTAATTGGAGATTAACTTTTTCATATTCTTCAGGAGAGCCTAGACCGTAGATACAGGACACCGAAGCAACGATGATAACATCCGGGCGTGAGAGGAGTGCCTGGGTGGAGGCGTGACGGAGCATGTCTATTTCTTTGTTAATTGAGGCATCTTTTTCAATATAAGTATCCGAAGCAGGCATATATGCTTCCGGCTGGTAATAGTCGTAATAAGAAACAAAATAATGCACCGCGGAGTCAGGAAAAAATAATCTGAACTCCTGCGCCAGCTGGGCGGCGAGGGTTTTATTGTGTGCTATCACCAGCGTCGGTCTGTTATACTCGGCTATAACATTCGCCATCGTAAAAGTCTTGCCGGTGCCCGTAGCTCCGAGCAACGTCTGACGTTTCATCCCACTTTTTAACCCTTCGGAGAGCTGGGAGATCGCCTTATTCTGGTCTCCCGCCGGCTCCCAGGGCTTATGCAACCTGAAAATAGACTTCATCTACTTAACATAACCGTCAAAAGCTAATACGTCAACACCATCGAAGGTATTTTGAGCTTTGACCATAATATGAAAAGCTGTGGTCGAAGTTACAAAAGTGAAAACAAGAAAATTGACTAGTATTAAATTAATTCTATGCATACTGATTATTACAGCATTTTTAAGTGGACTTAGTGGATTTTGCAATAAATTCTTCAATCTCACTTTTTAATCTTTGCCGCCTATTTTTATCGGTTTCAGTAAAAAATTTTTTAATCATCTCCTCAAGATGTTCGTTATCCTCGCTCTTTACCAAGGTTTCTAGATATGAGAGAATTTTTAATGCGCCCGCCTCGAAAGAACGCTCAACGTCTTTCAAAACCAAAATAGATGGTTGAAATAGTCCTCTTTCTAAATCAATAAAAACTTCTTGTGTAGAAATCCCTTTGTCTTCTGCTATTTTATTAATAATTGATTCCAAGATAGGACCATAATGCATATAGGTATAGATGCTTCCTTGTATATCTTCTTTTGTAATCCCAAAATCATTTTCAAGACCCTGTTGATTTTTAAGAAGAATTTTATAAACCGTATAATCAGTCATGAGCTCATTAAAACCTAATAAACGATTTTCTCTCTCAAGCTTTTTCCAAGGAGATCTGATATGATATCCGAGGCGCGCATCATAAATGCCGCCATCCTTCTTGTCTTTATCTGCATAAAATTTATTCGTGGAAGCTCTGTGGATTAGCTCATGAAGCAACCTAGAGAAGATTCGAGCTTTACTTTCCGCTTGATCTTTATTCATATATACAACATCGCTTGTTGAGAGAAAAAACGCCTGACCATCAAATTCAGGAAATTTTTCTTTAAATATTTTGCTAGGAAGTAAATGTACTTTTTCCAAAGGAATCGGTTCATAATCTTCAATTCCAAGCGACTGAAGCTCCTTTTTTATAAGAAAATTTATTGTTTCAATTATTTTTGCCTCTTCCTGTTTTTTCTCTACTTCTCCCTCGATCGGTTTTAGAGCTTCGTCAGACCAACGTCGAAGAGTCTCCCGTAAATCTTTTTTCTCATCTCCATCATAATGCCGACCAATAAATTCTGGACTTTCTTTCATGACAAAAATTATAACATTTTTCTTGATTTTTGGCCTTATTTCCTATATATTTTACTTATTCTCTTTGCACGCGCCCGTAGCTCAGTCGGTAGAGCAGATCCCTTTTAAGGATAAGGTCGTTGGTTCGATCCCAACCGGGCGCACAAAACATGGGATGTTTTTGTGCGAGGCGGAGTGCGACGGCACGAGCCCGGGTCGGGAAAGTTTTCAGTAGAAAACTATTCCTGACCACAAGTTACTTACGTTATAATCTGTATTTATGAGTTCTCAAAAAATATATTCGAAGAAAATTTATTCTTTAGTTGGACTTATGTCCTCTTTTTATAATTTTTTGTCATGGGTTATAGGTTATAAAAAATCAGTAGAATATTTTGTTTCGCAATTACCTTTCCCAGAAAATAGTCCGATAAAAGTTTTAGACGCAGGTTGTGGAACCGGATTATATGCTTTTGCTGTTTTAAATAAATTTAAAAATGCAAAGATTGTTGCATTTGATTTGAATGACAAAATAGTCAGTTCTTTGAAAAGTAAAGTGGCTAAAAACAACTTAACTGGTCAAATACAAGTATTTACAGCAAACATTGAAGGGTCACTTTCAAAAATTGAAAATGAAAAATTTGATTTAATTATAACTTCTGGAGTTTTGGTATATGTACCACATGAGAAAACGGTAAAAAATCTATCTCGCTTCCTGATTCCTGGAGGGTATTTTTTCAACTCACCAAACAAGGACAGCGCATGGGGAAGATTCATATGTAAATTGTATGCCTGTAAACCATATACAAAAGCTGAAAATATATCAGTTTTTGAGAAGAACGGATTTACTTTGGCGAAGGATATAAAAGTCCCAAAGATTCCTGCGGCTTCATTTAAGGAAGCATATATTTTTAAGAAGGATTTCTAAAAAACTTCCAGCAAAAACTGCTCGAAGGCGCTCTCGGCATCGCGCCCCTCTTTGCGCGCTTGCGGCAGGAGATATGAAAGACGGGAGGCGGAATCTTTAAGCTCCTTTATAGAGAATTTGCCGAAATTATTTTTTAAAATCATGTCTTTAATTTTCCAAAATAACACTCCGATAATCTCTTCCATCCCGACCCCTATATCCATTGCCTGTCTAAAATAAATCCACATATTTAATTTATCTTTTTTCGCGAAAGCATTGGCGACCAGAAAATTATCATATCTCTCTTTTTTTGCCTTCGGTAGCTCAAAAATGTTCAGCTGAAGTCCTTTGGGCGCGTCTTTTCTGAAAGCATCCAATATGGGTTTATTTAATTTACCCTCTAAGAATATGAAAGAATTAGCCGATTCTCCCATTAATTTTAATTTTTCCAGAACAAAATCTCTCGTTTCCTCATGCTCCAGAATACTTTGAAAAACTACGGCAGATAAGAGAGAGAAAAGGCTGGAACCGGAATAAAAGCTCTCCACTTGGGTCGGGTTAAAATCATTTCTGCTGATAAAAAAAGTCTCCGTACCTTCCGGCACAGATTTAAGAAACTTTTCATAAGAGAGAAGTTTATTTTTAGTATCGTCTCCGGAAAAAAGATAAATCATAGCTTAATTAATTTTTTGTATTCTAAATAGGGGGTCCCATATTTCTCACCAAGAGCTTCTTCCTGCTTCTCGATAAACACAAACTTCGCAATAATCATGGAAATAAGCGTGGATAAAATTACAAAAAAAGCATCGGCTATAATTCCAAATCCTAACATTAAGAAAAAAAGTCCCCAGTGCGTCGGGCTTCGGGTATAGCAATACGGTCCCTGGCAGAAAGTCTCTTTAGTTATATTTTCTTTTTTTAAATTTCTGGAAGTTTTCTGAGCCCAAAGAATCAAAAAACTGGCAAATATTAATAGGGCCACGCCTACCGACACCGCGATCGGGCTGGTAAAAATTTCAATTTTAAAGATAAAATCAAGAGTAACGCCAATTAAAAATAAAACAAAATACACCGCGTATGAATGCGCTAAAATCCGATGTATCCTTGTTTTATGCAAATGTTCACTTCCCTTCTTATCCATTTGGTTATTCTAGCACGAAAAAATTATTTTACTTCCCCGAAGTGATCTCCGGAACCCGAATGCACCTCGAGCGGAATGTCGGTAATGTAGCGAATGTAAGACCTCTCTAGCACGCTCTGCATCGCATTCTTGATTATTTTGTCAGCTTTGAGGAGAACACTTTCATGAATTTCGTAAACCAGCTCGTCGTGTATTTGAAGCAGAAGATGCACCTTGCCCAAAAGTTCTGCTTTTTTTAAATCTTCATCGGCATACCTAATAGCGAGCTTAATAATATCCGCCGCGGTGCCTTGGACGGGCGCGTTGGTCGCGGTACGCTCAGCCATATTTTTCAAAAAAGGAATTCTGGAATTGATATTTGGAAAATATCGCCTCCGGCCAAACAAAGTCTCCGTATAAGAATTTTTTAAAGCAAACCGCTTTACCTCAATTAAATAATCCCGTACACCGGAAAATTGATTGAAATAATTATCGTAAAATTTTTGGGCTTCCTCGCGAGTGCCTCCTAAGTTTTTGCGCAAGGCAGACACTCCCATACCGTAAATAATTCCAAAGTTTATTACTTTCGCCTGACGGCGCATTTCGTGATTTACTTTGTCTATCGGCACGCCAAAGACAAAAGAGGCGACTCCAGCGTGAATATCTTTCTTGTCTTTAAAAATCTGTGTCATTTTTTTATCACCCGAGAGCATCGCGACGACCCGCAGTTCAATCTGGCTATAATCAAAGGCGCAAAGTTTAGAGCCTTTTGGCGCGATAAATCCGCCCCGGATTCTTTTGCCTAATTCTGTTTTTATCGGCAAATTTTGCAAATTAGGATCTTCTGACGAGAATCTCCCCGTGGTACTGCCATTCTGCAGGAATTTGGCATGGAGTCGGTTATCAGCGCCGGCCATCTTCGGAATTACGTCAATATAAGTGGAAAGCAATTTTTGTAATTCTCGGTAAGCCATTATTTCTTTAATAATGGGATTTTCTTCTTCCAGTTCTTCTAAAACTGAAATCTTTGTGGAAAAAGATCCTGAAGCGCTTTTCTTTGCTGATTTCCCACCCGCCTTCAAACCCAATTTTTCAAAAAGCACTTCACCCAACTGCTTTGGGGAGTTGATATTGAATTCCGTCCCGGCCATTTTGTATATTTTTTTCGTGAGTTTATCCAATTCTTTATGATATTCAATGGACAACTTCTCAAAATATTTTTTGTCTATCAAAATCCCGTAATCTTGCATTTCTTTGACTATATGCATTATCGGACGTTCTATTTCTTCAAAAACTTTATCCAGTTTGCTCTCTTTTAATTCTTTAAAGATATGCGGGTAGGCTGTGTCGAATGAATCCGTACCCGCGAACATTAAAATGTCGGACAGTTCCGGAGCGCTGATCTCTGAATTTAGCAGCCAGAGAGCAATACTGGCTTCTTGAAGTTTTGTCGGGTCCATGTTGGGAGAAGGCGGGCGGAGAGAATTTTCGAGCTGGTCTGGTTGAGCCCGCTCTTTTAAAGAAGACTGTGCGGGCGACCTAAGGACCCGAGAAAATTCCTCTCCGCCCGCCTGATTCTTTCCAAAAAAATTTTTCAACCGCGGAAACAAGCTCCTAAATTCGAGTAAGGCAAAAACTTTTTCTATCTTTTTTGAATCAGCCAGTTCCCAGAAGGTCTTCTCTGGTAACACAAAGTTGATCGGCACATCCGTCCTGATCTTCGCTAAAGTTTTTGAAAATACAGCTTCATCTTCATTATTTTTTATTATTTCGATCATTCTCTCACTGATACCCGACTTTATAAAAGATTTTTCATCTTTCTTTATTTTTTTATAAATTTCCTCAATCGCCCCGAAATTTACGATCAAACTCGTCGCTGTTTTCTCCCCGATGCCTTTGATACCGATAATATTATCCGAGCTATCTCCCCGCAGTCCCTTATAGTCCGGCAAGAGCGAGGGCTTAAATCCAAAACGGGCGACAACCGCGTCCTCGTCATATAAAACGGTTTCATTTATCCCCTTTTTCAGCATATAGACTTGCACTTTTTTATCATCCACCAATTGCATTGTATCCATGTCGCCGGAGGCAATAATTATTTTTATGCTTTTATCGCTCTTGTATTTCTCACTTATCGTCCCGAGCACGTCGTCCGCTTCAAAACCCGGAGCATCATAAATAGGCACATTAAATGCCTCAAAAATCTGGCGAGAATTTATTAACTGCATTATCAGAGCATCGTCGACTTTGGCACGCCCGGCTTTATATGCGTCATACGCAACGTGACGAAATGTTTTTCCCGGCAGATCATAACAAGCCACGATATAGTCCGGCTTTAAATCAGTTGCGATTTTCATAAGCATCGAGGACAACCCGTATAAGGCTCCCGTCGGCTCTCCCTTGGAGGACAAAAATTCCGGCAGCGCGTGGTAGGCGCGGTGGATTATGGCGTGAGCATCCAACAAAACCAATGTTTTTGTATCTTTAGGCATTATGAAAATTATATCATTTAATATATACTTTATATATAAATGGCACTCTTTGACGAAGAAAAACAAAATAAGCAGCTCGAGGACTTGCATAGACAAGAAGAAGAACAATTGGTTGCGACACTCGCCGAGAGTAAATATCAGCTACCTTATGTTGATCTATATCGCCTAGGCATTGATAATGAAGCGCTTCGGGCAATATCCGAAAAAGAGGCAAGGGAAATGAAAGTCGCCCCTTTCAAGCTGTTTGGAAAAAATATTTATATTGCTGTCCGTACGCCGTCCGATGATCTTTTCAAAACGCTGAAGGACACAATGGAGAGAAATAATTTGGTACCCACTTTTTACATGGTATCGACCGCTTCCTTAAATAAAGCTTGGGACAGATACGGGGAAATTTCAATGGCGGAAAGTTCAAAAGTCGGTGGTTTGGACATCTCTATGGACGTTTTAAGAGACACATCAAAAAATATCCAGCACCTACAAGATATTGAGCGGCTGGTAATGGAAGCATTGACCGGAAATAAAATTCATAAAATTTCTCGCCTGCTGGAAATAATACTCGCGGGTGCAATCGCTATCAAAGCTTCTGATATACATATCGAACCGGAAAAGGATCAAGGGCGACTGCGAATGCGCCTCGATGGCGTACTGCAAGATATAATTTTCTTTGGGTCCGATATATACCGTTTGCTTAACTCGCGTATCAAACTTCTCTCCGGCATGAAACTAACTTCCAAAATCGCGCAAGACGGACGCTTTAACATTATGGAAGGGCTGGATGAAGTAAGCATCCGCAGCTCGCTGATTCCAGGAAGTTACGGCGAATCAATTGTGATGCGTATACTGGACCCGAAATCAATCCAGGTGCCCATTGAAGAGCTGGGAATTGAATCCTATCTTTTTGAAATCATTACAAATGAAATAAAAAAACCAAACGGCCTTATTTTAGTCACCGGCCCGACCGGGTCCGGAAAAACGACGACCCTTTACGCATTTTTGGGGAAAATATATTCAACTGAAATAAAGATTATTACCATTGAAGACCCCGTCGAATATCATTTAAGCGGAATTACCCAAACGCAAATCAGCGTGAAAAAAGGATACACCTTCCCGGAAGGATTGCGCAGCGCTCTGCGCCAAGATCCGGATGTAATAATGGTTGGCGAAATCCGTGACGGAGATACAGCGGAAATTTCAGTCCAGTCGGCTCTGACCGGTCACCTCGTCTTCTCGACCTTGCACACCAACAATGCGGCCGGCGTAATACCGCGCCTGATTGACCTCGGAGTAAATCCGAAAATTCTGGTTTCTGCCCTATCTCTTTCTATCGCTCAGCGTCTCGTCCGCAAGCTCTGCAAATTCTGCAAAAAAGAAATCGATCCCACTCCCGAGGAAATAAAATCTATAAAATTGGTAATGGACAGCATCAAGGCGGAAGGTAAAGACCTTTCTAGTTATAAAATTAATCCGGACGCCCCTTTTAAGCTTTTTACTCCCCTCGGCTGTGATAAATGCAACGCCACCGGCTACCGAGGTCGAATCGGTATTTTTGAAGCTATTAAGACAGATGAAACGATAGAGAAAATAATACCAGAAAATCCTAGCGAGCACGACATTAAAAAAGTGGCACGCGGTCAGGGAATACTTTCAATGCGTCAAGACGGAATCGTAAAAGTCTTAAATGGCATTACCTCACTAAAAGAAGTGGAGAGCGTTGTTGTCTTGAGTGAGGAATAAAAAAGGAATAAAAATTAAAAAGGCCAGCGAACTTGTTGTCGCCGGCCTTTCCTTTTCTTCCTCTTCCTTTTTTTCTTTTTTGGAGGAGGACACCCGAAAACTTCGCTCTCAGGAGGCGGTTTTCTCTCTGAGACATCAGACACATCAGAGTCGCACATAATTTTCCTTTGATCAAATTTTTTACAATTTCATGGTACCAATTTTCCCTTTTATTGTTAATTTTTTTAACATTCATGTCGTGATTTAGATTTTTTGTAAAATCTGTTAAATAACTAATAGTAATTTTTAGACAGATACGCACGCCCAGAATCTCCGAAAAGCATGACGACGACATCATTTTTTTTAAGATTATCCAGATAATTCTGCACTGCATAGGCTACGGCTCCGCTCCCGGTGCCGATAAGGAAGCCATATGTTGAAGCCATTGTTTTTAGCATTCCTAAGCCGTGCCTATCTGAAACCGGGAAAAATTCATCAATCACAGACTCGTCGAGACAGTGAGTTTTAAAATCAATTCCTATGCCCTCCATCTTATAGGGCTGTGGATGTCCGTTTGTAGAGTGAAATGAAGTATCAATATCAACGGCTATAATTTTAATTTTTGGGTTTTGTTCTTTTAAAAATTTTCCTGCGCCGCTTATCGTACCGCCGGTACCCGCGGCCGCAAAATAATGAGTAATTTTTCCCTTAGTTTGACGCCAAATTTCCGGTCCTAGAGTCGAGTAGTGAGCTTTGGGATTAGAGAGATTAAAGTATTGGTTCGGCATAAATGAATTCGGTATCTTTTTAGCTAGTTTAATTGCCTGGTTGTGATAACTCTTTGGGTCTAAAATGGAACTGGTGGCGGGACAGATTTTGACCTTTGCGCCATATGCTTTAATTGTCTTTACTTTTTCTTCGCTTATCTTGGAGGAAACAGTAATAATAACTTTAAATCCTTTTATCGCTCCAATCATTGCGCAGGCAATTCCCTGATTCCCGGAGGAAGCCTCAACGATTGTCCCGCCGGGCGGCAGGAGACCTTTTTTTTCAGCTTCTTCAATCATGAAAAGCGCGGATCGATCTTTAATGCTTCCGCCGGGATTTAAATATTCGAGTTTGGCAAAAACTTTGGCTTCGGTATTAAAAGGCACCCGCACAAGTGGAGTATTACCAATCGCATCAAGTAAACTAAGCGACGCCTTTCTCATGCATTAAGTTTATCAACTAAGCTTATCTAAGTTAATTATTTTAACATTCACCTTACAATTGAGACTTTTTGTAAAATCTGTTAGAATAAGCGAAAATCGATGAGCAGAGCGAATATGATTTTCCTTACCCTGTTAAATGTCCTTTGGACAAATTTTGCAAAGCAAAATTTATTTAACAGGGTGGTGATTTATATAGTCGCCTTGCTCCTTATAAATCAACCATGATCAAAATTCAGCCCATCGTTAGGGAAATAGTTTTGGGAGAGATAGAAGCATATTTCGCCTTAACCAATGGCTACATGAATATGAGCAGTTACGCACACCGGATACGCGCGGTGGTCGAAACGCGCGCTAAAAAGCAAGTGACTATCACAAGCTTAGTCGTTTCTCTTTCGCGCCTCCGAAAGGAATTTAAAAAGGGACGACCGCTCATTCATGACGTGGCTATAAAAAACATATCCACTAAACTTCCCCTTACAGAGATTGCTTATGAAAAGACAAATAATTTCATCAAGGAGCTCGAGACGTTGCACAAGAACATATCAGTTTCGCAAGAAGATTTTTTCACAATAGGAATGGGAACGACTGAAATAGACATCATCTGTTCAGCAAACCTGGAAGGTAAAGTATTAAAACATTTTAAAATAATGCCGAAGTGGGTTAACCATAATTTTGCCGCCATCGGAATTTCATATGGCCCGGAAGTTTTCGGGACTCCGAACGTGTTTTTCTCGCTCCTTTCGATAACCGCCCGCGCGCGCATCAACATCGAAGAACTTGTGTCTACACCGACTGAACTGATTTTTATTGTGGCCGAAAAAGACTTCGGCCAAACCGTCGCCCTGTTTTCCGAACTGCATAGAAAAGTAAACAAAGAATATACCAAAGAAAAAAGCATTAATCTCTAAACAATCCTTTCCTAGCTGGGCTAGAAGAGTAACAAATTATTAGAGGATAGCACCAGTAGCGCCAAAGCGTACCAGAACGTCCTGCGCAAATCCGTATAACCGATGGCTGATTGCTTAGAGATTAATGCCTTCTTACAAAAAATCCCTTAAGAAAACTAACGTGAATTATACTATAAGGAAAGTACCCCAAATGCTATAATGTTGATAGCTATGTTGATACTGTGTTAATAAAGGTACTATCCTCAACTCACGACAGCAGTATAGCATATTAAGCAATCAATGTCAAGCAAAATATGGATAAAATAACAAAAAAACCACAGCAAGGCGGGACAAGTAAGGGAGAGGACGTGGTTTTAGACCAAACTCTGCGCCCTGCCCGCTGGGATGAGTATATTGGCCAAAAACACATAAAAGACAACGTTAAAATCCTATTACGGGCAGCATCCGAGCGCGGCCATATTCCGGAACATATTCTCTTCTATGGACCTCCGGGACTGGGTAAAACTACCCTTGCGCACCTAATAGCCAAAGAAACTGGCAGGCAAATGAAGATAACTTCCGGACCGGCGATTGAAAAAGTGGGTGATTTGGCATCTATCCTTACTAATCTTGCCCCGGGCGACATACTCTTTATAGATGAAATCCATAGATTAAATAAAATGGTTGAAGAAATACTTTATCCGGCTATGGAATCAGGCATTTTAGACATCATTATCGGCAAAGGCCCGTCCGCTCGCACTATACAGCTGGATCTGCCTCCATTTACTTTGATAGCCGCCACTACCCGGGTAGCGCTCATCTCCGCGCCATTACGATCCAGATTTTCTGGAGGAGTTTTCCGATTAGAATTTTATTCAAATGAGGAAATAACTAAAATAATTGAGAGGTCAGGCAAGCTTCTCAATATCACCCTAGAAAAGGACGCTATGGAGGAAATTGCGAAAAGAAGCAGATTCACTCCCCGGACGGCAAATTATTTTTTAAAACGCTGCCGTGACTTCGCCCAAGTCAACCAAAAAAGCAAGCAAAAAAATGAGGAAGGTCAGCAAAGAATTCTGGATCAGGAAATAGTGAAGGATGCCTTAAATATGCTCGCGGTGGACAATATTGGCTTGAATACTTCCGATAGAAAATTTTTAGAGATACTGATTGAAAAATTTAACGGCGGACCAGTGGGATTGAAAACAATGGCAGCGGCTCTCTCGGAAGAAGAAGCAACAATCGAGGAAGTAATAGAGCCATACTTAATCCAGCTTGGCCTTTTGGAACGCACCGCCCGGGGCAGAGTTGCAACTTCTAAAGCTTACGGGCATTTAGGATTTGATATAAAAAAGGGACAAGAGAAACCCGCTTCGATTAGACAAGGCGAGCTTTTATAAAGGGTATTAAACCCTTTAATACGACATCACTCGGACGCGCTGCTAGTGAGCACACTGCCACGCGCTTCTTGCTTATCGTAATAAAAAAGGCAAATGAAAAAGCCGCTGGTGCTCTTTCTAAAGAAAGTCTTAACGACTTTTGAGTTTCGCTGGGGGCCCCTGGCGGACCCCCAGCAGTGACGAACCAACTGGGAATCAGCGTTGGGCTAGTTGGTTCGTACCTTCGCGCCGGCTGTGGCGCCGTTTTCGTCTGCGATACAGTTCGCGTCGTGGATTTTTTTCATGCTTTTTGTGTTTTTGTTGGGTTTTGACAACACAGCTCTTCGCATCGCGACAGATGAAAAGAGCAATCCAGTGTTGTATCACTTTTAATTATGAACCTATTATATACATGGTCAACTTTTTCTGTGGATAAGTGGGTAAAGTGAGTATGATTTTCCTAACTCGATAAATAAATTTTGCCGACGAAAATTTTTTATGAGAAAAAAAATATAAGATATAATATAAATATGAGTCCCGTTAGAAGCCGCGGTCGTAAATATTATAAAATAATTTTAAGTAGTCACGGTTTGACCGCGACCTGCTTCTAACGGGATGAAAATTTTAGGCATCGATCCGGGATTTGAGAGACTAGGTATCGCTGTATTAGAAAAAAACAAAAGCGAAAAGAAGGAGCGCGTAATTTTCTCCGAATGTTTCAAGACTTCCGCTAAACTGAATTTTTCTCTCCGGTTGAATCTAATCGGTGAGGAAGTGAAAAAAATTATAAAAGAACATAAGCCGGAAGTCTTTGCTATTGAAACTTTATTTTTAAATACAAACCAGAAAACAGCGATGAGGGTCGCTGAAGCGCGCGGGGTTATGGTTTATGAAGCGTCTCGCGCTGGTATTAAAATCTTTGAAGCTTCCCCTCTACAGATAAAGATAGCCACAACCGGTTACGGAAGAGCCAATAAAGAACAGGTAAAAAAAATGGTGGAAATGTTGATAAATAATCCTGAGAGGGGCAGCGAGGAGTCGCAGCGAAAGGCTGCCTATGACGGGTCAGACGATGAATTGGATGCTATTGCCATAGCTTTGACGGCCTTCGCGCATCTGAAGCCTAAACCGGCCAACTTTTTTTAAAGATCTTAACCTAGAAAAATTGCAACACATAGAATTATTACAATAAAGTGATAAAATAAAATTCTTTTTCTGACAACTCTACCTTTTATCATCAGCTCACCATCGGCAAACATTAAAAAAGCATTGCATTTTTTACATGAATAGTCTTCGAAATCGTGGGGGTAAGGAATTTTGCATTTACTAAAATGAATCATGGTGATTTTATTTTACCTTATAAACAAATACCGCCTTCTCGGGCGGGAATATCTCTACCATTTTTTTAATAATAAATTCTACCCGCTTATAATACCAAACTTTTATTAAAAGCAATAGGAAAAGGCATTCATTTTTTTAGTCATATTTATTCTACTTTATTTAAGATAAATTCAGTTATTATCGGGAGTTATCCACATATACTATTGCCAACTTTTACAGATTTTGTTACAAAGTAAAAGTAATAAATTATTAATAGGTCGCTTAACAAAATTTTTTCGCAAGATGCGAATCAGCCCGGAGCTGAAAAAAAATATGAGTTACGACAAAGATGAAGATGTAGACGCGAGTTTTAAAATGAGTGCTGAATATGATGAGCCTGAGATGCCGGAGCCGGAAGTAATAAATGATTTTGGGCTCGATGAAGAAGATCCCGATCGAGATACATAGATAAAAAACGCCCTCGGGCGTTTTTTACTTTTACTATTTTTTTACGATTTTTATAAATCTTTTTTTACCAATCTTAAGCGTTAAATCTTTTGAAATTTTTAAGTCTACTTCTGTTATATTTTGATTCTCTAATAAATCATGAATAGCGCTTTCTTTAACCAGCCTTCTCCATTCACTTTTTGAAGACAAAACCTTGTTTTTTACCAAAACTTCGCCCAATAATTCCCCCGCGTCCGCTTTTACCTCGGGCATTTCCTCCGGTATTTTTTTCTCTTGAAAAGTATTTAAAAAAGTTTTTTCGGCAGATAAAGCGGAAGCTTGGTCGTGTAGAGAGTGAACGATAAGAAAAGCAACGCGTTTTTTTAAAAACATTGCGTCTTTTTTAAGATTAAACTTGTTTATTTCTTCCATCGAAACATCCGTCAAGAGAGTAAACATGGGAATTATTGCGTCATCTCCCAAAGACATTATCTTCCCGAATAATTCGGCGGCCGAATCGGTCAAAGCGATAATATTTCCCTCACTCTTGCCGATTTTTATTCCCTTCGAGTCAGATAGTAGCGGCGTGGTCATGACAAATTTCTCTTTGCCTTTCATCGCCCGCATGAGCGTGCGCCCGGCTAGCATATTAAAAGTTTGATCTAAACCACCTAATTCCAAATCTACATCCAGGTGAACAGAATCATAGGCCTGAAGAAGAGGATATAGAAACTCGCGGAGATTTATGGATTCGCCGGCTTTCAGGCGTTCTTGAAACATATCTCTTTCAATCAGTTGCTGGATTGAAAAGTGTTCGGCGATATTTAAAATATCAACCAAAGTTAATTTATTAAGCCAATCACTATTGTACATTATCTTAATCGGATTGGGCCCGTCAAAATGAACTATTTTGGAAGCTTGAGAAAGATAATCTTTGGCATTATCGCGCAATTCTTGTTGAGTAAAGAATTTTTCCCTTGTCTTCTTTTTCCCCGTCGGGTCACCTGCCTGGCCAGTGCCGTCGCCGATCAGAAAAATAATCTCGTGGCCGAGATCTTGCCATTGTTTATGTTTCCGAAAACTAACCATATGGCCAATATGTAATTTAGTACTTGTCGGATCAAAACCTTGATAAAGCTTGAGTTTTTTTCCAGATCGCAAAATTTCTTCCAGTTTTTCACGGGAAGGATAAATCTTATCGACTCCGCGAGTCAATAAGTCAGCTATCTTTTGTTCTTCCAGCATAAGTAAACATTATCACAATAATGACAAAATCTCAAAAATTTATCGCAAAAAAGTCATTTTCTGATATACTCAAGGAATGCTTAAAAGATTGATAAAAACACCCAAAAAAATGAGCAAAAGAAAGCATTTTTGGAAAAATGTGGTGTTGTTTGTCACTGGTTTTTTTATCTTATTAACCGGATTAATAGTTCTCTGGCTAGCTAATTTAAGAATCCCGGATTTTAATTCCTTTGCGGACAGAAAGGTTGAGAATTCCGTCAAAATATACGACCGGACCGGAAAAATTCTGCTCTATGACTTGCATAATGACACAAAGCGGAGTGACATAACGAGCGATGCCATGAGCGTAAATATCAAAAATGCAACGGTGGCGATTGAAGATTCTGAATTTTATAATCACGGCGGAATAAGACTTGCTTCTATCGTTCGAGCCATCTTGGCTAATTTTTTTGGCACCGGTCGCACCCAGGGAGGCTCCACTATCACTCAACAATTAGTAAAAAATACTCTATTAACTTCTGAAAAATCATACACCAGAAAAATAAAAGAATGGGTTCTCTCGATTAAAATAGACAATTCCATACCGAAGGATAAAATTCTGGAATATTATCTAAATGAAGCGCCCTACGGCGGAACCATCTACGGAATCGAAGAAGCCAGCAAGACTTATTTCGGCAAAGACGCGATTGACTTGACGCTGGCCGAAGCGGCTTATTTGGCGTCTATCCCCCAATCACCGACCACGCTGTCGCCTTACGGAAAGAACAGAGATAAGCTGGAAGCTCGAAAAAATCTGGTGCTCTCTCGAATGTTAGAGCTTAATTTTATAAAAAAAGATGAGTACGACAAAGCAAAAAGCGAAGTTGTTACTTTTGTCCCGCAATCAACGGGAGGAATACTGGCGCCCCATTTTGTCTTCTTTATTAAAGACTATCTAGAGCAAAAATATGGTAGTGAAATGCTGGATAAGGGCGGGCTTAAAGTGACAACAACGTTAGACTATGATCTGCAGGCTAAAGGAGAACAGATAGTCAAAGACGGCGCATTGCAAAATGAAAAGGATTGGAACGGGAAAAATGCCTCTCTGGTCGCAATCGATCCGAAAACAGGACAGATTTTGACGATGATCGGTTCCCGAGACTATTTTGACAAGGAAATAGATGGGAATTTCAACGTCGCTACCGCCTCAAGGCAGCCAGGGTCATCTTTTAAGCCCTTTATCTACGCTACAGCCTTCAACAAGGGTTTTACTCCTGACACGGTACTCTTTGACCTGCCAACGGAATTCCAAACTACCTGTGACGCCTCCGGCAAAGCTCTCCCCGGGCACAATCAAAATGACTGCTATATGCCTGATGATTTTGACGGAAAATTCCGCGGGCCAATGTCCCTGCGGGATGCTTTGGCGCAATCTATTAACATTGTCGCGGTAAAACTTTTTTATTTAGCGGGACTTCCTAATTCATTGAAAACAGCCGAGGATATGGGGATCAGCACTCTGAGTGACCCCAGCCGATACGGGCTTACGCTCGTTATCGGAGGCGGAGAAGTATCACTGCTCGATATGACATCCGCTTATGGAGTATTTGGGAATGATGGAATAAGAAATCCTTACACCGGAATCCTGAAAATTGAGAATAATAATGGAAACATCTTGGAAGAATTTAGCCCACGTACGCAAGACGTTTTGCCCAAAAATACAGCGCTCACCATTTCCAACATTTTGTCAGACGAAAAAGCCCGTGTCCCAACTTTTGGCTCACATTCGGCTCTCTTTATACCCGGGCGCGATGTAGCAGTAAAAACTGGAACAACCAATAATAACAAAGACGCCTGGACTATTGGATACACTCCTAATATAGCAGTGGGGGTCTGGGCTGGTAATAACGATAACGTTCCAATGAAAAAAGGAGGCGCGGCAGTCGCCGGACCAATCTGGAATCAATTTATAAATGAAGCGTTAAAAACTTTACCGGATGAAAAATTTGAAGCGCCAGACTTAGACGTTGACCCGAGCGCGGTGAAACCGGCGCTGCGCGGCAGCTGGCTCGGCAATGAAAATTTTTTCATTGACAAAATTTCCGGAAAATTGGCGACAACATACACGCCGAGCGAAACTAAGGAGGAAAAAATAATAACCAATGTTCATTCAATTCTTTATTGGGTGGATAAAAATAATATAACCGGTCCGCCGCCCGCGAACCCAAGCGACGACCCGCAATTTAACCACTGGGAAATACCCATTCAAAATTGGTGGGCGCAAAATAGTGGAAGATATAAAATAACAACTCCAAGTGATAAGCCAGGGGGAGAAGACGACGTGCATACTGACTCATCCAAACCAAATATCTCAATTCTTGAGCCGAGTAGTGATACCATTTATTCGCCTAACCAAAAAATAAATCTAAAGGTCACAGGCTCCGGCCGTTATCCGCTGATTAAAGTAGACGTCTTCGTAAATGATATGTATTTGGGAACATATGATCCGGCAACCCCATTTTCTTTCATTCCGAAAGAGTTGGATGACTTACAGAGCGAGAATGAACTCAAAATAGTCGCCCACGACAGCATCTATAACAGCAACGAGGCAACTCTAACATTCAAAGTAAGTCAATAAATTAAAATCCTGGCTCCAGGCGCAAGTCATCGATTCATCGGCATGATGAGATAAATAAAAGACGAATCAGAGACCGGAGAAATGACGAGCGGGCTCATAGTTCCGGAGAATTTAATAGACAGGCTATCTGTATTGATTGACTGAAAACAATCTAGAAAATATTTATAATTAAAACCGAGTTCGATATTTTCTCCCGTTAAAGCGGCATCGATGTATGTTTTATTTTCCCCGATATCATTATTAGCGGAAGAGAGTTCAAAAATTTTTTCTTTCGGGGAAATTTTTAGATTTATTTGATTAAATTTATCTGAAAAGATATTGGAAATCTTTAGAGCATTCAACAAGTCTTGCTTTAAAACGATCACATTGGTCGCCGAGGTTTTGGGGACTATCTGACGATAATCAGGAAAAACTCCGTCAATTACTCGGGAAGTTAGATAAACATTATCGGTTGAAAAGGAAATTTGATTTTTATTGAAAGATACTTTAATAAGAGATGGCGTCTCTCCAAAAACTCTCAATATTTCTGACACATTCTTGTGTGGAATAAGTATTCCAGTAATTTCAGGAAGTCCTTTTATTTTAATTTTTTTCTCCGCTAATCGAAATGAATCAGTTGAAACAAACACTAAATTATCCTCATTAGTATAAATAAAAACACTTGAAATTTCAGGCTTTATATCAGATATGGCAGAACTGTAATAAACCGACTTTATTCCGTCAATTAACTTTTTTGAGTCTATTTCAAAATTCATTCCAGAAACGATGGGTATAGTTGGAAAATCGTCATGGGGTTGGCCTTTTAATTTTATTTTACTTTTCTTGGTTTGAATAAACAGGTTACCATCCACACTTTCAAGATAAACGCTTTCATTTTGAAAAATATTAGAAAAAATACCGTTTAATATTGATCCGGAAATAGCCACAATCCCCTCTTTTTCAATTTTTGCCGGAATTTCAACTTCAATACCAAGGCTTAAGTTTGTAGATCTTAGTTTTAAATATTTTCCGGACGCAACCAATAGAATTGAATTTAAAATCGGTAAAGTTAAATTTTTACCCGTGATTCTTTCTGTTTGAAAAATTTTATTTTTTATCTCTTCGATTTTACATTCAAGTTTCATATGTATATATCTTTTATATTTAATTTATTAATACTATTAGGTTATTGAATAAGTGGATAACTCCATTTCGTTTAAATTTATAAAGATATTTTTAGATTTTTGTTTTTAATATAAGTCTAATAACTTTTAACTACTTAAACATTATTCGTATTTGGTCCAATTCTTGTAAAAGTTGTACGTCGTTTTTCAAATCGTTTTTAATTTTTAAACATGAATGGATTACCGTTGTGTGGTCTTTCCCGCCTAGTTTTTGTCCAATTAAGGGGTAGGACACGTTAAAATCTTCTCGAAGTAGATACATCACCACTTGTCTTGCCTTGACTATCTCTTTTTTTCTGGTTTTTTCATAAATCGAGGCCTCCTCTAATTTGTAATGCTCACTGACTATTTTTACAACATCTTTTATCGCCATATTTTTCTTCGGTCTCATGTTGTTTTTTAATAGGTTTTTTACTTCGACGAGCGTTAGGGGCCTATTTTTTAAGTGGTATTGGCAGACTATGATATTTAGATTTCCTTCGAGTTCCCGGATGTTACCATCTACCGCGAGCGCAACATATTCCAATATTTCTTGGTCTAAATCAATGTCAAGTTCTTGCATTTTCACTTTTAATATTGCGAGGCGAGACTCATACTCAGGTGGAGATATGTCTACTATCATTCCAGCGGCAAAACGAGATTTTAATCGGTCCGCCAGTTCCGGGATATAATTAGGATGTTTGTCTGAAGAAAAAATAATCTGCTTATTATTTTCATGAAAAGTATTAAACGTATGAAAAAGCTCTTCTTGAATTTTTTCCATTTTACCGATAAATTGGATATCATCGATGATTAAAAGGTCATATTTTCGGTACTTTTCTTTAAAAGAATTTGCCTTGTTATTCTGCAGAGAATTTATAAAATCAGTAGCAAATTTCTCCAGAGTCATGTAATGCACCTTTTTATTCGGATATTTTTCTTTTATTGAATTCCCGACGCCTTGTATTAAATGAGTTTTGCCGAGCCCTGTGCCTCCATAGATGAAAAATGGATTATAAAGTGTCCCCGGATTTTTTATTATTGCCTGAGAGGCCGCGTAAGCCATTTCATTAAAAGATCCCACAATAAAAGAATTAAAATGATATCGCGGGTTTAAGTTGTCCTCCGGATTTATATAAAGATCTTTCAATGGCAGTTCTTTGTTGATATAACTCGTATTGTCAGCCCTCCCAGTCGATTCCTGCTCCACTACCTCTGTTTTAGTAATAGTGTATTCCACAGCTCGCATATTTTCGTAAGCATCAGCTACGGTTTTGGTAATAAGTTTATGATACTTATTCATTAGCCAATCACGGACGAATTCATTCGGCACACCTATATAAATAACACCCGTATCTTCTTTAATAATAGATGTATTTTTAAACCAGGTGCTAAAATTCGCCCTGGAAATACCTGCTTCAATTTCAACCAGACAATTTTTCCAAAGCTGTTTAGTGTTCATCTCGTAATGAAAAATGGCATCACTTTTAAAGGGTAGGCCGCTTTTTTAAAAATATTAGAAAAAGTCATTATATTTATAGTGTTAATTTTCTTTCAGGCAATTTTTTACAACCGGATTCACTAGTAACATAATATACTATTTGCTCAATAAACAAAACCTACAATAACTTATTAACTATGTTGATAATCTGTGGATAAGCATATTTCTGAAATTTTTTTTGACATAAAACAAATACTCAGCTATACTCAACCAGTATGTCATTTACTTATAAACCTAAAAAGAGAAAAAGAGCGCGTAGTCACGGGTTTTTGGTTAGATCTAGGACTAAAACCGGCCGAAGAGTGCTACTGCGAAGGCGTCAAAAAGGCAGAAAAAGGTTGTCTGTTTAATATTTCTCTCGGCATGCTCCCAAAAAAGTACAGAGTAAATAAAAAAGGCATTGATCTTCTCTTTAAGGAAGGAAAATCTATTAACTCTGACAATTTAATTTTTAAATTTTTAAATATAGACGGAGATGAAGGCAAGATTTCCTTTATCGCGCCTAAAAATATCGCTAAAAGCGCTGTAGAGAGAAATCGTTTGAGGCGCCTGGGATATTCTGCATTAAAAAACTATTTAGGTAGCCTCGCGCCAGGTATTCAGGGAGTTTTTATCTTTAAAAAATATCAGGCTCCGCCCGTAGGCTCTCCCGTTGGGCTACTTCCGAAGGGTCTACAACCGAGGGATGATATTTCCGTCATATCCAATGAAATTAAAAATATACTCAATAAAATTAATTAATTTCTATCAAAGAAACATTTCTGTTTTAATAAAACCTAGTTGCGTTTTTTATCCCACTTGTTCGGAATATACAAAGCAGGCGATAAAAAAATATGGCTTGTTTAAGGGCATACGTCTGGGATTTTTCCGCATTCTTCGCTGTCATCAGTGGCAGAAAAATCACATTGACCCGGTAGTAGATTTTGACGAAGCCCCATAGGGCACTTCGCGCATCGTCAAAATTCACTACCATTGACCCGGTTTAGGGGGAAAGTTGCCAGTCTCAGGCCGGAATAATTTCATCCTTTGATTTTTAGATATTTTAATATAGAATGGGAGAATGCTCTCAAATATCTGGACCGTGGTTTTGTACCAGCCATTATTGAATTCTTTGGCATTTTTAGTTTCAATTATCCCTGGCGGAGACGTAGGGCTTGCGGTTATAATCCTCACTTTTATTGTAAAAATTATTCTTTTTCCATTATCGCAAAAATCGATTGAAAGTCAGGCGGAGATGAGTATCCTTACTCCGGAGCTCAATAAAATTAAGGGGGGCGGAGCAAGCAAAGAAGAACAGGCACGACTCACTTTTGAGCTGTATAAAAAGCATAAGGTAAACCCTTTTTCCGGATGTCTTTTGGTTTTAATTCAGATTCCGATTATTTTGGCTCTATATTATGTCTTCTCCAAAGGCATAAATTTTAAAAGTGAATTACTTTATTCATTTATACATGTCTCCGGGCATACTAATATGATTTTCTTGGGAATTCTGGATATAAGTAAGAAAAGTCTGATTTTGGCTATTTTAGCGGGAGTATCTCAATATTTACAGGCGCAATTTATGCCAAAGCCCTCCCCTTCGGGCAATACTGATGATTCGGCCGGGAATTTTTCGGAAAGTTTTGCTAAAAGCATGAGTATGCAGATGAAATATATTTTCCCGTTTATTGTTGCTTTTATTGCTTATAGTATTTCTGGAGCAGTTGCGTTATATTGGATTACCAGTAATTTATTTATGGTAGGTCAGCAGATTTATGTAAAAAGAGAGAAAAACTTTAAAACTGTAATAAAATAATTTTATGGATAATGCTGAAATTCAAAATTTAATAGAAAAATTGATTGAAAAGACAGGAATTAAGCTGAAAGAAATTTCCGTAACTTCAGACGGACCTAAAAATACGTGGGTTTCAGTTACAGTTGGCGAACCGCATTTTTATCTCTCAGGTGACGGAGAAGGATTACACGCTCTAAACCATCTGGTTCACAGGATTATTGAAGCCAAGGCAATCTCGACCAAAGTCGGGATTGGGGCAGAGGTCGGGACCGAAAGTAATTCTCGTAGTAGTATTATCATCGATATTAATGGTTTCCAAAAGCGGCGGGTAGAAAATATTCGGGCGGTAGCTCATATGATGGGAGAGAGGGCTAGATATTTCAAATCAAATATCGAAGTTGATCCGATGTCGGCCTTTGAGCGCAGAATTGTGCACGAATTTTTATCTAATGCAACCGACCTGAAGACTGAATCCACCGGCATGGGACACACTCGCCGGGTGGTTATTAAATACGTCGGTGGAATTTAAAAAATCTTAAAAAAAACTTTTTCCGGTACGTCCAGCTCCACTTTCAATAATCGATTATGTAAAAATTTTAATTTCTTTATAAATTTGAATTTTTAAAGTGGGGCTGGGCTGAAGGCTCAGCTCGTCAGCCTCGCAACCCCTCCAAAAGTTTATTTTAAAGATTTTTTTTATTTGCGTCATAGAGAGAGAAATGCAAAAAGTAGTCCTTTGCATTTCCGAGCCGAGCAGTAAACGAAGGGTTGGATACCCTTTATTTCAAATCCAGTTTCCAGAGGAAAGAATCCTTTTTATTTACGAAAAATAAATAATTTTCGCCTTCATCAAGAGCAAGTTTTACGCCATCAATCTCTCCCCCTCCTAGGATAGTGGCAGGGTCCAGAATTAAAGTCGCATTTCCGGTTTTGATGTCTACTTTCCAAATCTGGTCCGAGAATGACACTTCTCCTTGGTACCAAGCATCCGGATATTCTCCGGACGCAATCGTTTTCGGCACTGCGCAGTAAAGAGTGTCGCTCGCCCTCCCCCAGACACATTTTTCGGGCAGAGTTTTTATTCCCAGTAAATCGGAATTTCTTGTATCGCTGTGGTAAACATTGAGCGCAAGATTATTGTCACTGAAAAGAATCAGTTTTCCGTCTGGACTGCCTAGGGTCGTAAGCCCGTTTACATCGCCCAATATTTTAGTTAAACTTTTACCAGTCGAGTCCATCGAATACATATACCCGGGAATATTAGCCGAAGGTTTAGTCGTGAGGGTAATTAGATTGCTATTTGGCCAAAATGACAGCCATTCCGTAAATGGAGAATCAAATATCTGGGCTTTCTTGTTGTTTAAGAAATTTAAAGTAGTGCCGATCATGTTGTCTGCGCTATCCCATAAATAAAATATTTTTGACGCGTCAGGTGATGTACTGATATCTTTGACATTGTCCGGCAGAAAAGATCCCTTAACTTCGCTATTTCCCGTTGTCTCTACCCCCAATAATTCTTTCGGAAGAATGCCGACAAAAGTTTCTATCGTTTTCTCATCCGGTTTTAAATATCGCATGATGACTGACTCTCCTTGGTTGCCAAAATAGGCGTCATATACCTTGGGAATTATTGTTCCTGAAAATTTCCGCTCAATTATTTTGTCCGCGAAAGTCTGGTAAATATTTCCGGTTATTTTATCTACATATCGTAAAGCGGGGACAAATTCTGAAGGGGGTGAAACGGGTAATGCTTTCTGGTTCACTGAAGTGTACATAATTGCCTTCGTCTTTGCGCCGATGATGCCGTCGGCCACCAATCCATTGTTACTTTGCCACTTTTTAATCGCGGTAGTTACTTTCTCGTCTAATACACCATTCTGCTCTAAACTTAGGTTAAGAGTACTGTTTAGGAACCGCTCTATTTCTTTGACTGCTTCGCCGGTGCTTCCACTTTTGAGAGTCGTGGAACCGAAGTTGTAAGGTATGCTCGGAACTGCTGCTGGTATTATAATTGGCGCATCTTTTAATCTTTCTTTGCTAAATACCCCAAAGCCTGCCACCGGCATACTTGAAACCTTTGTTAGTTTCGTTAGCGGTATCTCTCCCTGTGGATTGGGCTGATAATTGGAAACATTGACCGGAGGCGTCGCCGGGGTGGGTATAGTGCTAGTCCCAAAGGGGTTAAATTGTGAAATAAAATTTGTACCCGGAGTCTCATTTCCATTTTCTCCCGCTGGCGGAGCCGTTTGGAAATATAAAAATCCAAAAACGGTTATTACCGCAAGAATCACAATGATTATTAAAAGTATAAAGTTTCTTTTTGACATAATTAACTACTTTTTAGATAGCAAGATCTTAATACTCCAGAACTACCTGCGCCGCCGTAGTAAGATATCTCTGTTAGACATTCTGCCATAGTAGGTTTGCAAAGTTCATTAGTGGCAGTCTTAGGCGCTTGACCTCTTGGTGTTGAAAGGTGAACTAAAACAACAGCACAGTAATTTCCACTTCCTTGCTGAGTGCCATTCAATGGGTGAGGCTTGCCATCGTCTCCGACGTATGTGGCTGGAGGTGCCGGCGGAGCAGGCACAGAAGCTGTATCTATCTTCGGCTCAGAATTTAACAAGTCGGGGTTTATGGTAAAAAGAAGCGCATAGGATCCGAGAGCGATTAGGAGACCCAAGAGCGCGTTTCTGATTCTCTCCTTGCCGTGTTCTTTGCTTGATATCAATTCGCTTGTCATGTATTCCAGTCCGCCTATCACTATCATCACCACCGATAAAACCGCGCAAATACCGATGAATACTTTTATCATCAGATTCAGATACGCGCCCAGCGCGGTATTAGACTGCGCCGCGTCAAAAGTTTTGAGTTGCCCATTAGCGTCGCATCCAGGAGTATTCTTTTCACAAGGAAGCGGAGCTAGAAGCTGATACGCGGTTGCTCCGGTGGATGTCCATGTTACAGAATTAGTTCCTTGTATTCTCTTTGCGTAACAATCAGCTTTAGTTGTTGTAGTGGTAACGGCTTTACGACTAGCATCAGTAACGGTGCATGGTCCTAATACATTTTCTTGCGCGCTTGTTCCGGTTACCGGACCAAGAAGTATGGCCAAGACAAAAAGCATTAATCCCAGTACTAAAATTTTGCTTTTAGATCCAAATCTTAACGTATTTTTATCTTTTCTAATTATTTTCATCTTAATATTATTTAATCAAAATTTAGTACGGGATGAGAAAATTATATTCGCTTTGCTCATTAATTTTCACTCAAAATTCTACATTTATTTCTTTACTGGCGGCCTCAAAAATTTTATTATCATTGGAAATGTCGAGCCTTAATTTGGATGTGCCATGTGTTCCTTGGGGTACTGAGAGCGGCATTAAATCTTGTCTGAAGGTTGTTAAATACACCGGATCGTCGTTAATGAACCAACTCCAGACTAGTTCTGGATTTCTTATTTCTTTCGGCGAAATAAAGTAAGGTATTGCCTCCACTACCTCCGGTCCTTGTATCTTGTGCGTGTCCGGCAGTGAATTTTGCCAGATAGTCCCGATATTAGTATCGTTTTTATAGAATAATATTTTGGGTTCGCTCGTTGCAATATCAATGCTGGCGTCGGATGAACTTTGTTGATCTACTGTCGACGCAACCACGCTTATGTTATTTGAATCTTCTAAATAATCACTGCTATAAAGAAAAAAGTTTTTGCCGTAACCAGAACCATCTACGCCGGGAGTATAATCTTTTTTCCAAGCGTAAGTCATATTTTGCGGAGAAACAATGCCGGAACTAGTCTTCACTTCGGGCATAGCCACAACTTTTACTTTACTACTCTCAGTCGGTAAGGCTTTGCCTTTATAAAATGACGGAACATATGAATCAACCGCCTGCCAGAGCAAAACCATGACAGAAGGTTTTATTGTTATCTTTACGTTCATCGGGCCGCTTGGCAATGACACGGTAGCGACTACGATTGTTTCGCTTCCGGCAGCGGGCGCCGTGGTAGAAAATGATTTTTTCCCGATTGCCGAAGTAATAGTTTTACCGTTAACAGACCAAGATATAAGAACACTGTCCAAATCACTAACGAAGCTGTTTAACGTAATTGTCGTGTTTTCGTATGGGGCCGGATTGTCCGGCGCCATATTCACCAAGACATCGTTAGCTGATTGAGCATTTACTAGAGAAACGGATACTGCGAATATTGCCAGTATACTGATTGAACTTAATAATAAAAATCTAAATTTCATACTCTAATTATACCCCGCAGTAGGATTTTTCACAAAGTTCTACTGCTCGGTTGTATCATTCTCCTTACTTCCCCACCACCGTGGCTGTTTCCAAATCTTGCTTGGCTTTTTTATTGGATAAAATCTGCGAGGGGTCAGAGGTGATAATCTGGTCTTCGGTATAGGAAGCAATAATCTTTATTGCTACATGTCTTAAACCGGCGAAAAATATACCCTCCCCGACGCTCGACTCCAGCAAAAGATATTTTTCCTCATTCGTGAGATTAAAAGTTTTTTGCAGAATATCGATAGTAGTGGGTGACTGTTTTAAGAGCATTTGAATGGAAGAGTTAGTAATAATGGGTACGCCATATGGAGATTTCATGAAGTCAGCCGCATCTTGAGTGATGGTAGAAAGGCCTAAATAATACTTTCTGCCTCTCTTGGCGATCGAATACAAGAAAGACGCTGTGTCTTCAGATTTCATCATCCACCAAGCCTCATCGATAACCAATAATCGTTTTTTTAGATTCTTGCGGATTGCGTTCCAGATGAAGTGCATAATTATATACATGGCAACCGGTTTCAATTCATCTTCCATGTCGCGGACAGAAAAGACAACAAACTTCTTATTGATATCCACATTGGATGGTCTGTTTAAAAATGTTGACCAGGAACCTTTTGTATATTTCGCCAATCGCTGCACGATGGAATCGCTTCCGTCCATTCCGGATAGAACCATTTCAAAGTCAGAAAGAAGCGGTGGCTCAATGTTTGAGAAATCTGATTCCGGAGTAATATCCTTGGTGGCATAAGTTTCGGAAATCGCCCGATCCACCATGGAATCTTCCTCGGGGGTGAGACCTCCAAGCATCAATCGAAAAAGTCCGACCAAATTAATAATATTTGAACGCAGGACGTCTTCCGCCGTCTCATCTTCACGCGGTATTGGCAAGTCAAAAGGATTCATGTGGTGGTCGCTCGAAAGAGCAATATTGAAATATCTTCCGCCAACTGCTTCCGCCAAGAATTCGTATTCCCTCTCCGGGTCGATTACCATCACGTCAACATCAAACATCAAAGACCGGAGAATTTCCAATTTTGTGGCGTAAGATTTTCCTGAACCGGATTTAGCAAAGGTTACCGAATTGTAATTTTCCAGAGAAAACCTGTCAAAAATAACTAAACTTGAGTTATGCCGGTTGATGCCGTAGAGTATTCCCTTATTGTCCGTGAGGTCAAAAGAAATAAATGGAAAAACGGAGGAAAGCGGTTCGGAATTTAATTTTTGGTGGATGTTCAGCAGGTCGCTGTTTATTGGAATGACGCTTTTGAAACCGGCTTCTTGCTGGAAAAGCGCCGGCTTGATGTAGATTAGTTTACTCTCCAGCAATGACTTTAGCTCATTTTCAATTTTAAAAAGTTCTAGTTCATTATCGGCATAAATAGTGATATAAATTCCGACATCAAACATTTTTTCCTGCGCCTGAATCAAGTTATCACGCAGCCCCTCGAGATCTTGATACGAAGTGTCCAGCATCGGGTCCCGCACCATTCCCTTCGATTCACGCACATTTATCTGACTTTGCACTTCCGCGACTTTTTTCTGGAATTGTCGCAACATTAAGGACGTGTCGATCGGATGGATAAAAATTGAAATATCGAAAACTTTATCCAGATTGATTATCGGCGAAAACCAATTGTCGGTCAGAAATCGCGGGTAAGATATTATAAAAAATGTGCGGGCTATTTTGTCGCCCAAATTTATGGATTTTGATTCAATTTTGAGGGCGGATGGCGCAATAACATCTTGCAGTTCCAGACTGGCAGATTCATAGATTGCTTCCGGCAAGACCGCCAAAGCGGACGCATTTGCTCCACTTTCATAAGGGCTACTTTTCTTTTTTTTAAATTTATCAAATATTGACATTATTATTCTAGCTTAATTTTTCCTTCCACTTCTCCGGGATTGAAAACTTTATAAAATACTTCCACGACTTCTTCTGTCCCCAATTGAGCTGATTTTATGCCGCAGCGGGACAGTCCTTGTTCAATGACGCTCACTCGCTCTTCCAATTGGGATCTTTTTTCTTCAAAATCTTCTTGTTTAGCCATATTCATCTGCGCCTTATTTTTTCTGGCAAAGAGTCTAGATAATATTCCGGAATCAGATTTTAAAGTTGTGTGGGTATATGGAACGACAACAAAAAAGCTTTTTGTCATTATGCTTACTGATTCGGTGAAATTCCTGATGAATTCAATATATTCTTTTGTTTGTAATTTAAGCAGGGGCTCGTTTTGCACTTTCACCCTATTTTCTAGAAGCAAAAGATATGGCCGGATGTCGAGCTTTCTGCTTTGGACTGATATTTGGATGGCAAAATCCAAAGTATTCAGAAAACTTTGGAATTGGAGGATGGTTGCCTTTTGCTCATCGTCTGATTTTAAAGATAAATTGACGGAGTTCGCCAGCACGATTGCCCTCAGATCGCCGTCTTTCAGCACGATTATACCATCACGGACTTCCTTGATTGGCACAAACTCTTGAGTTGCTTTTGCTTTTAGGGCCATATGATCTGATGTGCTATTTACTGTCTAAATGTTTATTTATATCGAGTATATCCAAACTCCAAGCCAAATCCCGCAATTTATTACCGCCCAGCCTTACCATATCCCTGTTCATTATCACCTCTTCGGTCTTTATTTTGTCCGGCTGTTGAATTTTCGCTTGGCGTCTTTTCCAGATGTAGAGTTTGCTCTGAGTAAGATAACCAAATCCCGCTTCAATCATATCAATAAACGGCTTATTGTTTGGTCGATAACGAGCCAGTGCAACAGAGAGTGCCGCTACGGCTAAAATTGGTATGGCACCCAAGACCAGTCCGAGGAGTTTGTAAAGAACAAAACACAAACCGGCTCCGCCCACCAGGTAGATAAACTCTTTAAAAGTGAATGGACCAAAGATTTTGTCTTCAATATCTAAAAATTGTGGTACTTTAAATTGCATAATTTGCCTTATTTTACTCTGGTATTTCCCGATAGGGATCTATTTTTGGCGCCGGTGGCACCGGTATTTTTGCTGCTTCGACTTTAATTATTTCAGCCGGAGCGGGAGTCGGGTTTTTTGTAATATTATCCAGTGAATGTTCCGTCTTTGCCATTGGAATTTGAAAAGATGAACTTAGTTTTTGCTCCAAGATCGGATGTATTGATTCTGGTTCTTCTATATTTTTTAACATATCTTCCCTATTTTCTTCTGCCCCCTTCCCTGCAGTCGTGAGTTCTAATTTTTCCGGGATAATATTGATGCCGGCTCCGCCCAAAGTCACATTTTCTTTTTTTGTTTGAATGACGTCCGAGGGAGCAGCTGATGCCGCACTCTCTATTGCCTGCGCCAGTGTATTTGAGTTTCTACTAAATATTTTTTTTCTCTCTGCATTTTTCACCAGTTCTTCTCTAATTTTACTGAAAACCAATTTATTCATTTCATTAACCAATTCATTTGCAGCTGTACTAGAAATTTTCATTCTATTTGACAATTCCTTCGGATAATTTTCCGGACTAACAAGCCCCGAGAGTAATAATTCGGTTTCAACCTCCAAGTCGCCCAATTGCTCAAAGGTATATCCAAATTTTGCTCGCAGTCCCAATATGGCCGCCTTCCAATCTACCGCCGCGATCGCATTAACGGTTTCGGTTGATAAATTCGCTTTTGCTTTTTCTATTTTTATTTTTAATAAATCTATTATTTCATCCATATTTTTCGCTTATCCGGGAGTGGCTTTACTCTGTTACCGGATTATTATCTTTTAAATTTTCTTTTTTAATTGAAAATACAGGAAGGACAGTTTCTTGCGTGTCTTGAAATTCTCTCATATTTGTATCGATTGGTTGTTCCAAAAAAGCAGTATAATCTCCGCCCGAGAGAATAAAATTAAGCGTCTGCTCCGGTTTTGGATTTTTACTTTTATAGCTTTTTTTAATATTCTCAACCAGAACGTCGTTGATCGGGGTAAATATCTTTTGAAATGCTTCCTCGGCAATTTTTTCCGCTTCGTCCGTAGTAGTTCCCACCTTATTTTCAATATTTTGCGCATAGTAGTTTCCATCATCTATGCCTATAAGAACCAGGAATGTTTCCACCTGCAAGTCATTTATTTGACTTTCCGTGAGTAAAAACGTTTTGCCGATTTCTTCTGCCATTCTTGCCCAATCTAAAGAATCGATCGCCTCTTGCGCTTCATTTGGCAATTTCATTACTTCTTCTTTGATTATTTGTTTTAATTTTTCAGTCATAATTTTTTTTCTAATGTCCTCCTCCTTTTCCGCTTTCTTCTATCTTTGCCTCCATTCTTATGTTGTGACCCGCTTCTCTGACTGTGCGTCTTCCTATGTCAGTTTTATTAAATTTTCCTCCAGTCCAGAAACGATTCCATTTTTCTTCTCTCTCAGCATAGGCTCTTTTTCTTGTCCTGCTCTCTGCTTCCACGTCATGACGCGCTTCCGGAATTAACGTATCCTCATATTCGTTTATGGATTTATCCCCTCGGCCGTTAGCTATGCCAAGATCGTGAGCTGCGTCGGCTACTCCTAATGCAACTCTAATGGATTCTTCGTCTCTTTCAAATTGAGCAATTTCAGCTGGTGTTGCTCCCGTTGCCCTTGCTGTTTGGGTTATGGATTGTCTATTCGTTAAGTCCGATTGTAAATCTGCTTTATTTTGTGGCGTTCCGGAGGCATTTTTTATGCTTCCTCTTTGTTGTCTCAGATCATTGACGCGATTTGCGGCTGTTATAGCTTTATTTTGAGCAGTTGGGTCACTAGGATTGGCGTTTAACGTAGATTGTGCCGCCTTATTGGCTTTTATCGCGCCTTCAATTTTTTTATCTATTTCTGCAATTTCATGCGAGCCTACTGCTCTTAATGTCTGCAAATCTTGTTCTACTTTATTTAATTCTTGTTTCAATCCCTCGTCCTCTCCAACCTCGAGATTTTGAGCCCTTTCCCGTCGTTTCTTTACTTGGTCTGCTCTCATCTTTTCGTATCCGCCTTCTCTGGCTGTTCCTAAATTCAGTCCACCCGCCTTAGCTAACCCCCCGAGGCGGGTATTTCTAACATCAAAAGACGCTTTAGAACCATATTTCGCGGAACTAAGAGCCATCCTAGCTGCCATACCCCCAAATCCTGTCGCGTTAGCTTTGTCTTGCAATCCTTTAAGGCTAGCGGCCTTGGAAGCCAAACCTCCAATAGCCATTGATGCTCCTCCACTTGCCGCGCCCACAGCGAGTCCTGCCGCCATTGTTCCACCTTTGAGCAGCATCTCTCCGAACTGCCCCCCTCCCTTTTTTGCGAAATGAACTGCTTTGAGAAGCAGAGCGATGATTATCAATGCGGGTATCAAAACGCCCAAGATACTTGACACAAAACCCTCACCGCTAATAAAGGCGCCAAATATGTTTGCCTTAAGCAATAGGAATATTAAATAGATAAAGAACATAAAAATCGGGGCCATAAAAGAAGTCTCCAATAATCTTTTTGACCAGTTTTGCCATCCGATATAGTCAATACCGGAGAGCTGCGGTACGGCAAAAGACATAAAAGCAAAAGGAGAAAATATTATTAGCACCCAAAGTTCAATCAATCTTCCTAAAAACATAAAACCGGAGACAAAAAGAGCATAAGCGGCCCAGAGCATGATTGTTCCCGTAATTATCATTATTCCCAATGTCAGTCCAAAAGGTAATGACTTTCCTCCAGTTTCTTTTGTTAATTTTGTCAAAAATTCATCAGTTAATAAATCAGTCGCCTTAAACGCATGATACAACTCACCGGAGAGGTCTTTTTCCCCCAGGGGAGTCGACGCAGTGTAATCTCTTGGACTTACTTCTAGTTTATTATAAAAAACTAAAGCCAAAATATTGGAAGAATCAATCACAATTTTTGTGAAGAACATGGAGAAATTTATCAGCAAAGCCATAATTATGACATAGGCGATCATTTTCTTGACGTCGGATCCGCCGAGACCCAAAATCAATCTGATAGCGATATAAAGCAAGATAAGAATGAAGAAAATATTAGAGAGGTCTCGGACAACCGCCCAGGCATTAGTGAGGAAAGTAGAAGTAGACGTCATTTCACTGCTTAAGCCGATAGATATAAAGACGTTAAAAATTTGCGCCGACAGCCAAAGTATAAAAGTAGGGACCTGAAAGTAAGTGTAATAAAAAAGTTTCTCTAAACACCCTACAAAAGTCCAGGAAAAGAGCCCGTTGCAACCCGTGTCAATTCTATCCTTAAAATTCGGTCCTGGCGCAGGTGTCGCCGCAGGTGCAGGCGTTGGCGCAGGTGTCGCCGCAGGTGCAGGTGTAGGCGTTTGAGCATGTACTTGCAATATCGGACTAAAAAGTCCGACCAGGATAATCAGTGTAAAGAAGTATGGAATTATTTTTTTAATCTTTTTGCCCATGAATTTTTTTTAAAAGTTTCTATCTATAACCACCTTTGATATTTTAAGGATTTTTCGTCCATGATCGGTACTGTGGATATGAAGTTGGTAAAGCAAGACATGCTGTTTCAGAAATATCGTGTACGGTCACGCTAATGTTAACATTATTGGAAGTAGCGGGAATATATATACATGTTCCCTTTGCTTCTACCGCAACATTCGTGCTGCCGGATTTTATAGGACTTGAATTATCACTGATGTCAACTTGAGTCTCCCCTATCGCTTTGCCTAGGATCGATAACACGCCGGAGTTCGGATCGACTGTGACACCGGCCACAGTATCATTTACTACGGACACAAAGTAAGGTCCTACACCGTTTGTTATTGGTCCGGCTGTCTTACTTCCTCCAACATCGACTTTGATATTTTGTGGTATGACCAAACTTGGCGCAGATGTCGCTGTTACGGTGATAGCAATTTGTAGAGTCTTGACGGGTGTAGAGGTATCTTTTATGGCAATAAGAGTTCTACCCGGTCCGACACCCGCGACTATCAAGCTGTCGCCGGCGACGGCCGCTATCGCAATATTCTGGTTGCCCCCCGCTCCCGGTTGTATAGAATAATTTCCATCTCCACCGGATATGTTTACGGTAGTTGTTGTATCTTTCACAGACGAAACCGTAGGTATAGGCGGAATGGCTCCGGGGGTTATCCCGGATGGATTTATTGCCAGGACACCGATCGCATTTACCGTGATTGTTATCCGCGCACTACAAGCTCCCGCTACTGTTATTGTAGCTCCATTATTCAGTGTTCCGCTTAATTTATGGCATGAAGTTCCCGAGTCAATTATTGTGGCTTCAAAGGTGCCCACTGTCTTTCCAATCACATTAAGCGTGTAACCGGAAGAACTGGAAGAAGAGATCTCCGTTGTAGCTATGTCGGGTCTTCTGCCGGTTATAGTGTAACCCCTTGTACCGCCTGATATGGGGATGCTGATTGTTTCGTCTACTCTGACCGAAGCTGCTGTTGGAACATTTAGGCCTGTTAGCGTCGTCGTGCCTTCACCACCGACTGTTGTGTTACTGTCCAAAGTGACTCCATTATAACTCCAGTTGTCAACTGAAGGTTCAGGGCTTACGGTGCTTGCCAGTGCAGTTAAACCTTTATCCAAGAAGTGACTGATTAGCGCGTCAAAAATGGCAGACAGGCTGTTGCCCAATGCCATTGCCAGCTCGCTCTGTCTGTATGATGAACTCATTGCGGTCATTATTTGATTGGCCGCCACTGAGCCGGGAGTTGTGCTCCTTAAACCGCCAGGACAAGTATTTTCTACTGCCCAACCTGCTTGGGCCGTTGCTTTGTCTTGATTCCATTTTGCCACAGCCGCATTATATGAAGGATCATTACTAGGGTTCTCAACATCTGATGGTGTTGGATACGGCTCACTATATGCAAAACTTGGTTTTTGAAATTCATTTGTGCCGTTATTATATTTGTCATTCGTAGGACAGGTCTGGGGTGACAAGAAACCCATTCCTTGTTGCAGGAGTCCTTGTATTTTTTGCGCCGGCGCTTGTATTGCCCCCTCCAAACTGGCTGCCAGATTATCTTGAATTAGCAAATTAAATCCAAGATAATTATTTTGTGGGTACTGCGTATTTATCAGAAATCCATTCCACCCTCCTAAATTAAAGTCGCTTCTGAACCGGAAAAGAAAGTTGGCGTCAGCGTTAACTAAACTTAAAGAATATGCCGCATTCTCAGCCAGTTGTCTTTTAAAACTTCCTATTATATTGAGTGCAGTTTGTGCGCCGAAAGGAAATCTCAACTTGTCGTAGCCGATGAGATCTACCATTACCCTGACTTGAGATTTGACTATATCTTTGAAAAAAGATTCCGGATTTGTTAAGAAAAGAGGCGCTCCATGAAAATCCGAATTGATCCAGTTTATAGTAGCCTGCGTTATTTTCGCCAAAACGGCTTTTGCGACTGCCATCAATGCCATTTCGAGAAGTTTTTGCACCCAACCTTTTACCGTAGTTGTAGTATTCGTTGTCGTGCTTGGGGATATTGTTCCTAATATTTGAACTGCCTCAGCATCGAGTACTGGCACTTGACCTTGAGCTTGTGCAGCACTACCTTTAAAGAAAAAAAACGCAGACGGTGTGAGTATGGAAATAATCAAGAAAGAAGAAATAAATTTCTGGACTATTTTATTTTTAGTTATTATTTTCATACTTTACTGTTTTATTATAGCCCATTTTTTTCTAATTATTCGATTTCTGTTTCACTTCGGTATTTAATGCGTTCATAGCTGACACTAAGGCATCGGCATTTTCTTCATATTTATTTATGGCGCCGATAGAGAGTATGGCATCAGTACTAAAGAGCCTCATATCCTTTATGTTTTCCACTATTCTTTCAAATGCATTCAATAAGTTTAAGTGAAGTTCAGAAATGGATTGCGGAACACTCATTTTTGCTAATGCGTCAACAATCTTGTCTAATTGTTGAATGATTGGATCAAGTTCTAGCAACGCGTTCACGTCAACGTTCTCTCCATCCGCTACGAATTTTTGTAAAATATCTAAGACGTTGTTATTCATTGAATATTTTGTATAGATGTTGTCTAAATCGTTATTATAATCTGAAAAAGCCTGTGGCCTATCGTCACTAATTTCTTTTATATCAGAAATTAAAAACACCTTTCTGACGGCAGGGTTTTTGATTTTTTCTGCTAGGCCAGCACTCAATGTATCGACAGTGGCTTGATCCATGGTTCCATTTTGGCTGGCAGCCGCAACGGTCGCAAAAAGTTCCCTGGAAAACTTCTCCGTTTGCGTTAGATTTTCCGTATCTCCTTTGCCTCCATTTGTCGTTGTCGCGTCCACACTGCCTAACTGATCTTTTTTTAATTTATTTATTACCGAACTATCTGGTATTCCGGGAGTGGTCTCTTTTTTTGTTGAATCAAGCCCATATAGACCCTCTTCCCAATCAAGTATTCCATCACCATCGGTATCTTTATTTACGAGGTCACTAACAGTTAAATTGTCGTAAGCAAGGCTATTTTCTGGACTTGTACTTTTATATGTTTCTTTATTTTTAAATAGTGATGACGTTTTTAAAAGAAAAATCACAACCAAAAAAACCATCGCAAAAACGATCCAGAGCATTCTTTTTTGTTTTAACAAAATCTTTTTAATTATGGGTTAATTATAACAATAAACGAGGAGCATGAGCAAGTAAACTTGTTCAATGTCCGAGTGCCATTGTTATATGGTAGTCCATATAACAATAAGAGAGGAGCAAAGCAAAAGATTTCTTTTATTTTGTCCGAAGGCCATTGTTATATGGCAGATAGACACTTGCCATATAACAATAAGTAATGGTTCCAAGCAAACTTTATACACAAAATTTACTGTTTGTGGTACCATTCCTTACATGAGGTTACTTTATTTATTTATTTTTATTCTTTTGGCGCTTTCCCCTAAAAACGTTGTAGAGGTTTTTGCAAGTCCAGTTTCCAATGATTGCTTCGTTATCAATACACTGCGTATTGGTTCTAAAGGGCCTGAAGTAGAGTGTCTTCAGGGAAAAGTGGGAGCTGTTACCGACGGTAGCTTCGGTCCTTTAACCAAGATTGCAGTTATGATCTTTCAATCAAGTCATGGATTATTGGCTGACGGGATAGTTGGTCCACTTTCTCGCAATGCACTTAATAGTGTTACTGCGAGTAACATTGTTTATCCAACGGGCTGTACTTCAGCTTTAGGATATAGCACAACGACTGGCACTAGATGTGATATTGGAATAAACCCTTTACCATCTAGTTCTCAAGCGAATGGCACTGATTCAGTTCCCGTTACTGTCAATAACGGTGTTAATACTATTGCTCCCCAGGTTCAGCCGCCGAAGGTTTTAAGCGTTTTTCCGGAAAAAGTTCGAGCTGGAGATACTGTAAAAATTTACGGTGAAAATTTTTCATCTACCGGCAATACTGTGCGTCTTAGTTATAGCCAAATCGAAGATAGATTCGAGAATTTACCGTCTAGTGATGGAAGAATTATCTCGTTTGTGTTTCAACCGCCGGAAGTAAAAACCATGAACAAAGAAGAGTTGTTGAATTTACCCCGAACGATATTGGATAAAATTTTATATCCGGTAAAAGCAGCAGGCGGAACTGTTGATGATATTGTGGCTCCATATAAAAATATGAAAAATGAGGACGATCTTCGGCAATTTTTAAATAAGAATGGCCACAATTTTGATGAAATGTATAACAAGTTTTATGTGACGGTTGAAAATATGTACGGTCGGGGTACATCCAGTGGGCCAATTTTGGCGGGCTTGCGAAAATTGTCATTTGGTTCTAATTTAGCAAGTTCAGAAAATAACAATTTTCTTTCGATGTTTCGTTCTGTTTTTGAAATTTTTTCACCAAAGAAAGTTTTTGCTCAATCGCCGGAAGGGGGTACAAACACTGGAATCATCATGGAGTGTACCTGTGGAGACGGGTATCTAACATTTATGAACGATTTTTCTACAAATGGCGGAACAGGTCTTTATTGGTGGTCTTTCGGATTTATCCCCACCGTCGGAAGTCCGGAGATTTCTGGACCCCAAATTGGTTTTTTTAATCAAAACGCTGGTACATGTTCAATTGAAGCCGGGGAGGACTGCGTTGACATTACGGCTAACACCGCCGTTCTCCCATGGGGTGAGGGACTTTAATTATTTAAAAGGTTTATCCAATCTAAAAGCGATAAATCCTCTGCTCTTTTATCCCCTAAAGATATCAAGTATGGTCCTGCACATATACCCTTTAGGTTGCTCGAGAGTTTTTTTCTCTTATGAGCGAAGCCCGTTTTCACTATTTCCCAAAATTTTTCTTCATCAATTCCCATATCTTCACCGCCCGAGGCGGATCCGCCTTTGGCCGAAAAAATCTTGCGAGAGATATTTTTAATAGAAATTATTGCCGAATTTACCGCCGGTATTGGAGAAAAATATCTTTTATCAACCTTAGCAACCATTTTAGGTTCCCCGTATGCTTTTACGGAGATAGAAAGAATACTTTCTTTACCGTCGCGGGCGATTATTCTTCTTGCGACTTCGTGTTGCACCATAAGTACCATTAAATCCGGCTGATTTTTTTCCGTCAAGAATTTTTTCAAAATTGCGCCCGTGATATTATAAGGGATGTTGGATATTAGCTTATAGGTTTTGGCTGATAGCTTACAGTTCCCCAAACTAAATTCTAGAATGTCTCCATGCACTAGTGCAAGAGAGCCGGATTTTATTTGTTCGGCAAATTTTATTTTTAAAAATTCGAAAAGCTCGCGATCTTTTTCCACGGCAATGACAGTTTTTGCTTTTTCCAAAAGTTTCCCAGTCAGTGTTCCCCTTCCCGGTCCAATTTCCAAAATTACATCATCCTTCTTTATTTCTCCTGCCTCAATAATTTTTCGAAGGGCGATTTTCGATTTTAAAAAATTTTGCCCCAGGTATTTTTTTGCCTTCATGATTTCTTATATATAAATGGTTTTTATTCTGTCTTTCTCTCCTTCTTTTTCTAACAAATCTGCCGGAATATCGGAAATGAATTCAGACGGAGTGTTGATAATGTGCGCCCCAAAAATTGTGCGGAAATTCGCGAAAGATAAAAAAAGTTTGCTTTTGGCGCGAGTGACTGCGACATAAAAAAGTCGGCGCTCTTCCTCACTATCAAAGCCATCTTCCCGATCATTTTTTTCATGCGGGAAAAGCCCGTCTTCCAGCCCGGTGATAAATACATATTTGAACTCCAGCCCTTTGGAAGCGTGCACGGTCATTAATTTTACGGTCCCGACCTCTGCCCCGGTCCCGACTTTGGTCGGGACATTAATCATTAATGAATCTTGGTCCGATGCGAGTGAAGCATCTTCTAAAAGCTTTTCCATACCACGACCGGCTTCTAGACTGTCATATTTGAGGGCTAAAGTGGCGAGCTCCTTGATGTTTTCCAATCTTTCCATGTCTTCCACGTCTCCAGAAGAAAGTTCTTTTTCGATACCGGAGCGTCTCACCACGAATTTTATCACCTGACTTGCTTTATCTTGTTCAATTTTTTCTTTTATCTCCTCAAGTGTTCGGTAGAAATTATCAATTTTAATTTTCATTTTTATTGGCAAACTTTCAATCTCGCCCGCAAATATTTTGACCAAAGTGACTTTGCCGATGCCGCGCGCAGGAAAATTTATTATTCTTTTTATATCACTCAAGCTGCCTCTATTCATTGCGGCGCGGATATAAGAAAGAGTATCTTTGATTTCTTTTCTTTCAAAAAATTTAACGCCCAAAACTTGATAAGGGATGTTGTATTTTAGCATCGCTTCTTCCAGCGCTCGGGATTGGAAGTTGGCTCGGTAGAGAATTGCTATATCGGACAACTTCTCGGGTGTTACTGCGGCGGGGTCGCTGTTTCCGCTTGCTCGCGGTGCGCTGCCTCTCGGCTCGACAGCCTGCGAGACTCCCCGCCGCAGTACACTCTCTCCGTTGTCTAAAATCTCTAAAATTTTTGTCGCGACGAAGTCGGCTTCATCATTCTCATCCAGCGCTTCATAGAGGCCGATTTTTTCACCCGTTTTATTTTTGGTAAATAAATTTTTATCCGGTCGGTATTTATTTTTCTTGATTACAACATTTGCCGCTTCCAGAATATTTTTTGTCGAACGATAATTTTCCTCCAGCATCACTATCTTTGCCTCGGGATAATCTTTCTCAAAGCTTAAAATATTTTTTAAATTGGCTCCACGCCAAGAATAGATGTTTTGGTCCGCGTCGCCGACCACGACTATATTTTTATTATTTTCTGAGAGTATTCTGGACATTAAATACTGCACTTCATTGGTGTCTTGATACTCATCGATGTGAATATATTCCCACTTTGACTGGTAAATTTTCCTGATTTCGGCATTTTCTTGCAATAATTTCGTCGCTTTTAAAAGCAAGTCATCAAAATCCAATGAATTTTCCTTCATCTTTTTTTTTTCATATAAATTCCAAACTTGCGCCACGATTTTCGGCAGTGGATTGGTTCCGCTCTCTTCCCGCTCCATATAATCTGATAAATGGACGAATTTTCCTTTCTCTCTGCTAATTATATTTTTTATTTTTTTCGGATCATATTGTTTAGGGTCTATTCCGAGCTCCTTCTCGATTTCTTTTATAAAGGTTGTGGTATCTCCTTCGTCTAAAATCGTAAAGTATTTTGTTAATCCTAATATTCTGGTATTTTCTTTAATAATATAAACTCCGAGAGAGTGAAAGGTGGACACGAAGGGAACATTGTCTTGTTCTATTCCTTGCGTATTTTTTTCAATTTCGGAAATAATCCTCTCCCGCATTTCCTTGGCCGCTTTATTGGTAAAAGTTACAGCCAAAATGCGCTCCGGTGAAACACCCTTTTTTATTAAATTAACGATTCTATGGGTTATTGTTTTCGTTTTTCCTGCGCCGGCTCCTGCTACAATAAGAAGCGGACCATCCATATGAATGGCTGCTTTTATTTGTTCTTTATTTAATCCTTCCAGATGTCTCTCCATTAATGCCATACTAGCACGAAACAAGAGGTCTATTTCCATTCTTCAGCACTAAGTCGATTTTGTTCTGCTTCAATTGTCGCCAATTTATTACTAAATATTGTATCACTTTCCGGTGATTTTTCATCAAATTTTACTTCAAGTTCTTTTTGTTTTTTTGCCCTTATTTCTTCGGTTCCCGAGGGTTTAGGGATGGGTGTTTCCTCGACCTTAGCGGGCGGTGGAGCAATAGTAGGCGGAGTAACAACAATCTCCGGAGTAGACGACGAAGTGTTTATATTTGCGATTTTCTCGTTAGCCAATCTTTCTTCCTCTCTCTTTTTTAATAATATTTCCGCTTCTTTTGCTTCAGCTAATTTTTTATTTCTTTTATCAAAAGTTTTTGCTTTTATTCTATAAAAGTCTTTCATTTCTTTCTCAGTATTTTTCTCGGTGATTTTTTCGTCCGGACTATCATGCCCTGGCGCGCCCATTTTTTTTACGGTATCTGTTGCAGCGTCGTCGCGGAGACCCATCAGTCTAGCCACTAATGCTCCTATTTTTCCATATTTAGCCATTCTATTTGTTAGGATTTTTTTTCTATTTTCTTTGGCTTTCGTTAGGGAATCTTTTGCTCGTCTTAAAGAGTTTCGCATTTGCTCGTCATTTGCATCTCTTTTTCTATTTCTCTCCTCTGCCGCTATTTCTAACTTTTCTACTCGTTCTTTCTCGTTTTTTTCTCTTTTTTCTCTTTCCTCCTCCTCTTTTTCGATTTGTGCCAGTTCTTTGCGCAGGTCTGTTATCTGTATATTATCTTGTTCCCACTCGATTCTATTTTCCTCAAGTTCTGTTTGAAGATTTGCTATTATTGTCTTAAGTTCTGCTATTGTTTCTTTTTTTTCAGCTTTTATGCCAGGCAGAGGGACATTCATTGGTATTTTTTTCCTCTCATCATCTCCCTTTTCTAGAGCCCGACCTTCTCCAAGTTTTGGTTCCTTCATATAGCCATTATATCCTGTAATTACTTTATAATGAAGCTATAATCTTTTCGAGTTATCCACACTAATATTGACTTTTACCCTTTTTTGGACTATTCTTTCGGGATAGTCCTGAAGAGGGGTATGGTGCTAGCTGGCTGAAAGATAGAAATGACAGTAATCATCGTGAGAGACTCCAGTTTGCAGTACTATTTTGGTCGTCCTGTAATTCCACCCTTATTTTAAAAGGGTTGAAAAGGAAATCTCGCGACATTTCGTTTGTTTTATAAAAACCCTATTTAAAATATTCTGCTCTATTTTTTTCTTTTCCTTATTGTTTAGGGCTGTTTTTGTGCTTTTTTTGACCCTCTCTCCCTTTCAGGCTCAAGCTGGATTTTTGCCTTTTCTTTTCGGAGATGACGCTCATGCTGACACAACAACCGCTAGTTTAACTAAATCTCTTCAAACCTCCGCCAATATGCCGCTTCCACAAGCGAATGTTTTATACGATGATAAAAATGAAAAAGATAACAGCCAGAAAGATCCAAAAAAAGAAGATATTATAAATGAAAATAAAAATGTAAATATTGTCTCTGAAAATGCTCTCTCGGCTGCAATTGGCCCAAACGGTCCAACAGATGAAAAAGAGGCCATAGATCCAACAACCCTGGAAACAAGTGTTTATGTTGTAAGAAAAGGAGACTCCATTTCGCAAATAGCGGAAATGTTCGGAGTTTCCGTAAACACTATCCTCTGGGCAAATGATAAGAAAAAGGGCGATAAAATCGTGGAGGGCGAGGTTCTTTTCATTTTGCCTGTTTCCGGGCTTGAACATACTGTTACAAAGGATCAGACATTACAGGGAATTGCAAAATTATATAAAGCAGATCCGAAAGAAATTGCGGATTTTAATGGAATTACCGAAGATACCAAGCTTGCAGTAGGCGACAAACTGATGATTCCGAATGCGGTTAAAGCAGAAGAGAGTGGCACGCCGGTGCAAAACTTGAGCGAAAATATAGCAAAAGATAAGCAATATTACGAAAATCATCCGATTACTAATTTTGCCGGCTACTATGTTAATCCAGTCCCCGGGTATCGTTTGAGTCAGGGTCTTCACGATGGTAATGCAGTGGACTTGGCAATAGGAAAAGGGACTCCGATTCATGCGGCGGCTGCCGGCATTGTTATTCTTGCGAGAACCGGCTATAACGGCGGGTACGGTAATCTGGTTATTATTTCACATCCAAATGGCACAGAAACTCTATATGCTCATCAGTCTAAAATAGCAACTTCCACCGGGGCGCAAGTTTCTCAAGGTGAAGTTATAGGTTATGTCGGCTCCACTGGCCGGTCCACCGGTCCGCATTTGCACTTTGAAGTTAAAGGAGGACGAAATCCCGGAGTAGACGGATCTTGGGCTAACTAGCTGATTTAAAAATGGTTAAATTAACCGTTCGTTCTGTGGTACTACTATGCGCAGGATTGATAGTGATTTTTTTTATTGCTAAAAATATTAATTTAAAAAACAATCCTGAAGAAAAAAAATCTGTTACAGAAGAGATTCCTGAAAATATTACCAAGGCTGTTGATGCAAATATTGACGAGGAAGTTTTGAAAACACTCCAAAAAGAAGAACTCCCGAAAGATATTTCTGGTGTAAGATCTCTTATCCTTCCCGTCCCTGCCTTTAAGCAGACATATATCCGAAGTTGCGAAGAGACTGCGCTCCGTATGGTGCTCTTTTTTTACGATATAAAAACAAACGATATGGAAATAGTAAAAAGAGTTGGTTATGATCCGCATCCATGGGATAAAAAAAATAATCTTTGGGATGATCCAGATAAGATGTTTGTGGGCTCTATAGATGACCCGAATAAAAATGGGTATGGAACCTTTGCTCCGTCCATAGCTACTGCCGCTCGAACTTTTGGCCGTGACTCGGAAAGTTATTTAGGCGTTTCCGCACAATTTTTAGCACAGCAAATTTACAGCGGCCATCCGGTTATAGTTTGGGGGTTTTCCAATGTACCTCCTTTTGTGAAATATTTTTGGAATACTAAAGAAGGGAAGAAAATAACCGCTTATCGCGGGGAACATACTCGGGTTGTCGTTGGAGTATATGGTGAACCCTCAAATCCGTTAGGTTTTCTAGTCAACGATCCCCTGACTGGGGCCAAAAACGAATATTGGGGCGCTGAGAGGCTTCTAGCTCAAATGAATATATATGGAAATCTTACCAATCAAGCCGTAGTCGTAAAATAGCTCTTAGCTTTTTTCAGTATTTTGAATAGCTCCGGTCAATGGAATAAAATATACGCCGACATCTTTTCTCGAGTGAACGCGCCCGTTAGCATCCTTGGTGTATACATATAGCACCTGTCCCCTTTTGAACGGCTGGCCTACCGGTATGAGCATTGTTCCATTTGGTTTTAGTTGTTCGATAAGGGCCGGCGGCACGTATTGCGCCGCGGCAGTTACAATAATAATGTCAAAACCCCCCTTGATTTCCGGCCATCCGTAGAATCCATCACCCACGCGTGTTTCGATGTTGTCATAACCGAGTGGTTTGTAAATTTTGCTCACAGCGTCGCCCAAGGGCTTTATTATTTCAATCGAATACATTTTTTTTACTATACGTGAAAGAAGGGCGCTCTGATAACCGCTGCCGGTGCCGATTTCTAGGGCCACATCGCTTGCTTTGGGTTTAAGCAGCTGAGTCATATATGTCTGTCCTAGGTAGTCCGAAAGCGCGGAGCCCCAGCCTAGCGCCCAGGGCTTTACTTTTTCTCGCTTGTCTTCATACACGGTCGAGGCGAGCGAACGATTGTCCTGATATTGATATTGAAAATATTCTCGCGGGACCTCATTGAAGGCCCGAAGAACCTCCGGGTCGGTGTTGCCGAGGCGCTCCGTCAGGTAGTCGTCCACAATTTGGTTGGCAACTTTCTTTCTTTTTTGAACTTCTGAAAATGCATTCGCATCAATGCCCAGTTTTCGTCCGCTCTCCGTCATGAGCGCCTGATAAGTTTCAAAATTCCAATTCGGTTTCGAGGCATCGATGCCAGCAGGAGTTTCTTTAGCGGTTTCTTTCAAGATATCATTGACCGAAGGCGCCTGTTTGCTTTCTTGCCGCGATAAGTTTTTACCAACGCTAGCGGATTTCTTGGACATCGAGAAAAAAAGCACCAGTCCCAGACACAATACCGCTATAATTAAAATAATAATTTTTTTATTCCGCACTTTATTCTTTTGAGCTCGGATAGGCGAGCAAGACTATTATATAGAGAAGAAGCGAAAATACAAGTATGATTTTGTAACCTAAAAACAGAATGGTGATGTTGGCAAGAGGAGTGGCAATGACGGAAAACGATCCGTTCACGCTCCAGGCCCATGGCAGAAGGCGGCTGCGTTCTCCTCGGAAAAGCGAAAGCCCCAGAGAAAATGGGAATCCCAGAGCGAGCGATAGCGGCGCGCAAACTGCAACTAAAAATAGGCACTTAATAAGTAGCGGTAACGCTACAAAGGCTAAGAGAAGCGGGTCTAAAAAAAGCCAGACCGCTGCTACCCAGGCGAGCACGATAATGAAGGCCCACTTTAAGCCTAGGCGCGGGCGCGCCAGGTACTTCTCCGCGAGCCAGCTTCCCAGCCCGCAGAAAACCAGCATGCAAGAGAGGATAATAGAAAAGCCGTACATACTATCGTTTAGGAAGAATGACGCTTTCCCGATAAGATATATTTCAAAAAATAGAAACCCTAACCCCAAACCGCCGAAATACAGAATAGGCTTTACCAAATCTCTTGTTTTCGGCAGATACTTTCGCCAGCGAATAAGAGGCAGAAACAAAATTATTATCGAGAGTAGTATCGCCTGCAATAAAATTGCGATGTTAACAAGGGTTCCCATCTCGCCGAACGGCACGAGCGCGATATTTTTCAGTATGTTCTTCAGTTCAGACAGACGAAGTATCGAATAGAAGTCGGGTTGGTTTAAAGTTGCCGGCTCAACCCGGAAAAAATTACTTCGCACAAATTCATCATGAGACGCGGAGAACAATTTCAAAATGTCGTCCCGGAGCGCGTCGGACGCCTTGCTTTCATCGGAGACAATCTGCCCCGTTTCGAAGGAAACGGCCGGCAGATCATTCCAGACATTCATGGCTGGGTCTATGCTTTTATAATATGAAATGTCGAAGGAGCGCTGGTTTGCGAATGCAAGCAGCTTCTCTATGTCCGCCGCGGTAAAAGCGGACGGAGAAACCAGGATCCGGTCGTTCCAACTCGAACGATAGACTATAATATGCTCTTCGGGTGATTGGACTCCCATTGCCGAAAGTGTTCGGTACACCGTTTCCAATATTTTTAAACTGTAAGCGGTAGTTTCACGTATGGAGTCCGGTATGGACAGCACTCCACCCACTTTAAGCATGCGCAAATATCCGCGCAGCGCTTCTTCGGTGAAAGCGTATTCATTCGGATCCGATTGGCTTAAAAAGTTCGAAGAAATATCTATAATGTCGAACTGCTTTTGTACGTCCTTAGAGAGGGCAAGAGGTGTAACATTTAGCATTTTTATTTTTGGGTCGGCCAGAACATTTTGCACGAAAATATTTTTCGCGGTGAGCGAATACAAAATCGGGTCGGGCTCGAGTGCCGCGAGAGTATTTACTCCAAGCTTCTTTGCTTCCAAAAGTCGGAATCCCCCTTCGGTGCCCACAAGTAGTGCAGAGGGTTCTGGCCTTAAATAATAGGGAAAAATATCCAGAAGAGCGGTCACGTAAGTTCCCTGGTACGCCTCATCCTTCGGGATGGCACCGATGCGGTTGCCGTCTTTATATAAGCCGTAAGAAGCCGGCGGAGCCGTTGCCTTGAGCAAGGAGGCGTTGTTCGAAAAATCCACATCCTGATGTTCCGTAAAATTATCCAGCACCGAAAAATATCCGCGGGGAGAGAGAATTTCGTTTATGGTCTTGTTTCCCGCTACGTGGATTGACGAATAGATCGACTTATATTCGTTAAAATTAGCTTGGTTGAATTTCACGATGGCCACCTCGCATAACCCCGTGATTAAAATAAGGGAGAGCAGAAATATGGCGCGCCGAATTTTCCCTGGTGGCGGCTGAAAAAAGGCAGCGACCACCAGAAACGGCAGTAAAAAATTTAGAAGAAGGAATGGATGTATCCAAAACATGAGCGCCAAGATGAAGAGAGTACCGAAACCTGCGCCGACGAGGTCTGCCGAGTAAATGCGAGGGATGGAATCCATGCCTGACAAAAAATTGGTGCCGATAAACAGCCCGGTCAAAAAAAAGAACGGGAACAAAGCTCCGTAGTATTTCCATATGTTGAATAGCTGATCCAGAGCGGTGTTGGGATTCTGAAATTCAAGCGGATTGAATGGAATGACGGTCATGACGATGTACCCGATGGTAGCGGTAATGAGAAGAAGGAGCGGAATTATGGAAAGTATCAGTCTAGTATTGCGCTCGAAGAAATCTTTAAACATGCTAAGGACTACCCCGCTGACTGCGAAGCCAACCATGGTGATTGAAATCACCCAGTAGCCATATGGAGACCAGCTGACGATGCTGAAATAACGTGTTAATGAAATTTCAAAACCGACCGCTGCCGCTGAAATAAAAAAAACGGGAATGAGAGATATTTTTTTCATATTTTCATATCCCCGCAAGTTGAATAGCCCCAAATAAAACTGCGATGCCTAAAACAGTGGCAAAAGTAGTCCAAGCTGTGGGATGACTGTGATGACTCTCCGGCAATAAGTCGGATGCCCCGATATACAGGAAAAATCCCGTAAATATGGCAAGAATTATTCCTAGAGCCGATTCCGGAACAGAAAAAAACAAAGTTGAGGTTACGCCCAAAACCGGAGCAATTGCATCTAAGAGAAGCCATTTAAACGCCTGCGCGCGAGTGCCGGAATTTTTCAGGATCAGATTTACCGTGTTTATTCCATCAGAGAAATCATGCACCAAAACAGCAATAGCGACAATAGTCCCCACAGAAGGAGAGACCTTGAATGCTAGTCCTATCGCCGCCCCATCTAAAAAACTATGGATAGACAGGCTTCCTGCTCCCAATATTCCCCTTCTATTTATTTTTTGTTCATCATGATGCTCAGGATCGTCGCCATGATGCGAATGAAAGAAGACAAATCTATCTAAAATTGTATAAATAATAAATCCGAACGCAGTAATTGCAGTAATAGATGAAATTTCAAAATTTTTACTTCCTAAGTCAATTGCCTCCGGCAATAGATCAAAAAATGCCACGCCAATGACGGCCCCCGCCGAAAATCCCAAAATTAAATGTAATTTATCCTTAAAACGTAACGCAAAGATACCTCCGAGAAAAGTGGAAATGAGCGCTCCGATGCTTATCAATATAATCATAGTGCGGGATGGGAGAATCGAACTCCCGCCAACAGGTTGGAAACCTGTAGTTCTACCATTAAACTAACCCCGCCAAGTAAGGTCCTAGATAAATTTATACCTCAAAAGAGCATTAAAAACAATTTAATGTTTCTACATTTTATTCTCTTTTTGCCAAGATTTTATTTTTTTAACAAAAGTTGCAGGTAGTGAATCCGCCATCAGAGCTATAACTCCTGACAAAATTCCAATGTCTCTGACCGTTCCTTCATTAATGCCGCTCGTCGTAAGAACAATAATCAAATGAATTGCTCCCACCAGGGCCACAATCCATATAAAAGAATCGATTAAAAAAAGAAATCCAATCGCAATATCTACAACTCCCGTCCCGATCATCACCTCTTTAATAGGTATCGGAAGCAGGCTGGCAGCCCATGGCTGTAAATACCCTCCCCATGCCTCAGGGTCCTTAATAATTAAGATGCCGATCCAAAGAAAAGTAATAGCCAATCCGACTCTCAAAATATGAAACGAAGTTTTATGCATATATTCTATATATTTCCGCTCACTAATATAATAATCCCCATCAGCCAAATTGTACAGGCCGACATTAAACACCAAAAACACCAAGCGCGGATGACGCGCCACTGAAGATAGGTAAAAACAAAAGACATAATGGAGGCTATGCTTACCAGAATTTTAATCGCCATACTCCACAGCGGTATTGGCGAGACTCCGATCACTAAAAAGGCGGCGATGACCGAAATTATGATGTAAGTTATCAACCCCAGAATGTCGTTGGGGATAATAAAAAATTTGCTATATTTGCTAGTTAATACGATTGCACAATTACCTCCGATCGGGCAGATCGGCTGCTCTGCAGCAACTCTTTTACGTATCAGATAAATGGTTTCGCTGATTCCGATTGATGAAAGTGTAAAAAGTAAGGCGATTGAAGTCATAATTTTTTAAATCTGTTTCCTGCTTCCCTGTCGGGCCGCTGGGCTTGCATTCGAACGCGTGCAGAATGCAAGGGCCGGAGTGCTAAAAGTCATATTATGACTTTTAGAGCGCGAGGCGGGGTCGCGCACATTTTCAACAGAAAACGATGTGTGACTTGAACCCAGTCTGGGTAAATTCACAACATATCGGGCCGCTGGGAATTGGCTATTACATAGCCCCGATTGCCTGTTCGGCTCCAGCCTCACATAGGCAATTCCTGAAAGGATTAGAATAAAAATGAAGCAGCTCATTTTTATTAGGCGCTTTTCGATCACGCCACAGGCGTGACAACGAAAAGCCTTTCAATTCCCATCAGAAGCAGATAAATCTGCCTCCTGCTTCCCTATCGGGCCGCTGGGAATTGAACCCAGTCTAAATGCTCCCAAAGCACTTGTACTACCGGTATACTACGGCCCGTCTATTTTATACTGACCCAATATATCATAAAATAATATCTTCCACTACTTTAATTTTTGCATTTTTGTCCTTTAGACCTAAAAAAACAACCAATAAATTTACCTGCCATTCCTTTTCATCCAGATTTTTATACAATAGATAAGTTTGAATTATACGCGCAAGTCTTTTTAGTTTCCATGGGTGCATGTTGTCTTCAGGTTTATATTGATCCATTGTTTCATGAGTAACCTCACTTAATGTTTCACGTGCAACAGATTTAACTTCAATAAAGTATATTTTATCATTTTTTTCAGCGACAATATCAATTTCACCCCATTTTTTGGTATAATTCCTATCCATTATTGAAAAACCATGTTTCACGAGAAACTTTACAGCCACATTTTCACCAATTTCTCCAATTTTTTGTCTTTCTGACGTAAATACTTTAGGCATTTCTATTATGTTATATTTACTGGCTTTTTATAGTTCAATGAGAAAAATGTTTCATGTGAAACAGAATATAAAATTTTATGTCTTTTACTATAATATCCTTATTTAACAACGTATTTTTAACAAAATCGGTCAAAGAGACAAATTTCTGTTATGTCCTTTATGAACATTATTAACATAGTTATCCACATTCCAATTAAGTCTTTATTTAACAGAGCTGTAGATAAAGGACATACATGTTCTTTATGCGGCCAAGGAGAATCGAACTCCTATCTCAATCTTGGCAAGATCGTATTTTACCACTAAATTATGGCCGCAAGCTAACTCAAGAATAATTTATTGATTCGAATTGTATTCCATTATAGTATTTTATCTAACTAAGCGCAATTGTAAAATGAGCTTATAAAATAAGCATTATTTGCCAATTTTTTTAAATAGTGTAAAATAATAACATTATTAATCAAAATTTTTGCGCCCGTAGCTCAACGGATAGAGTACCGGTCTTCGGAACCGTGGATGTGGGTTCGATTCCTGCCGGGCGCACAAAGTGCGGGGCACTTTATGCGAGGCGGAGCGCGACGGCGCGAGCCAGGGTCGTGCAAGTTTTCAGCAGAAAACTATGCCTGACCACAAAATAAATGAATAATTATAAAAATTTAGTTTCAAAAATACCCAAAGAAGTTTCATCTGTTACAGAAACTCTCGAGAAGGGTGGTTATGAAGCATACCTAGTCGGAGGATGTGTCAGGGATCTAATAATGGATAGGATGCCTAAAGATTGGGATATTACAACCAATGCAAAGCCCGAACAGATTGTCGGTCTTTTTGAAAAGACTGTATATGAAAACAATTTTGGGACTGTTGGAGTATATGTTACTCATGAAACGTCCCAAAAGGATGTTTCACAAGAAACATCACAAGGAGACGTTTCGTATGAAACGCCAGAATATAGGATTGTCGAGGTTACACCATATAGAATTGAGGCAAAATATAGCGATTTTAGACATCCGGATGAAGTAAAATTCAGTGACAAGTTAGAGGATGATCTTAAAAGACGTGACTTTACTATCAACGCGATGGCTTATCGGACATCAAAAGGTAACTCTGGTTTAACGGATATGTTTGAGGGGCTAAAGGACATTGAAGACAAAATCTTGAGAACAGTGGGGAATGCCGATGAAAGATTTGTCGAAGATGCTTTACGAATGTTGCGGGCAGTTAGATTTGCGGTGCAACTTAATTTTTCTATTTCGACAGAAACAACTGAAAGCATTTTAAAAAATTCGGATTTAATTAAAAAAATTTCTGCGGAAAGAATTCGAGATGAGTTCGTAAAAATAATTATGTCAGAAAGTCCTGCGAATGGAATTGTTATGTTGCAAAAATTTGGATTATTGAAAAATATTATTCCGGAGTTAGAAGAGGGGATAGGGTGTGAGCAATTAGGTGAACATATTTATGATGTTTGGAATCATTTGCTTGTCGCCACTCAGCATGCCGCAGATAAAAATTGGCCTTTAGAGGTAAGGCTTGCAGCGCTTTTTCACGATATTGGGAAACCTCGTACGCGGCATTTAGCGCAACCGACAAACAATTTCGAACGGTCTGGCCGGGATAGGGACCCGGGGTTGAAATCTGCCCCGGGACAGATTTCAACAGGACCTGAGAAATTGATTGACGGTGGAGCTAAGAAAAAATATACCTTTTACGGCCACGATGTTGTTGGAGCGAAAATGACGAAAAAAATAATGGAGCGATTAAAATTTCCTAAAAAAGATATTGAATTGGTATCCAAGCTTGTGCACAATCACATGTTTTTTTCTGATACGGAGTTAATCACGCTCTCCGCCGTGCGCAGAATTATTGTAAAAGTCGGGAAAGAAAATATCTGGACTTTAATGAATGTTCGCGAATGCGATAGGGCAGGGATGAAGAAAAAAGAAGCGCCGTACCGCCTGCGAAAATACTTCGCGATGATCGAAGAAGCCCTGCGAGACCCGATATCGGTCGGCCAGCTTAAAATTGATGGAGAATTTATGATTAAAGAACTTGGCATTATGCCGGGGCCGCGGATGGGATGGATTTTACATGCGTTGCTCGAAGAAGTATTGGATGCGCCGGAGAAAAATACAGTGGAAAGTCTGTCGGAATTAGTTAAATCTCTAAATATGCTCAGCGACAGCGAATTAAAAGCGCTTGGTGCGCATGGAAAAGAAAAAAAAGAGGAACTTGAAGAGAAAGAAATCGCAAAACTTCACGAAAAACACGGTGTAAGAAAGTAAAAATACTCATAAAATCAATTTTTTGCCGGTACGGATTTTTAATAAAAAAATTTGACTTTAAAAAATCCTGAATTGAAGCTCGAGTAAAAAGTCATAACATGACTTTTTACTCGCCAAACCCCTTAAAAAATTATTTTATTCGTATTTTTATGAGACTTCCTTCTGGTAACAAGTTTCGCAGTAAACTATCTCGGGGCGGCCGGGGGAGTAGGAGGTTTCAAATTCATTGGGGCATATTTCCGTGTTGTGAATGTGGTTTTTAAGTTCACACATACAAGAACGATGCCAGAGTCTCCTAGGATTTCTTTTTTTCATGCGGTCTTGATGCCGGCATTCGAAATCTTTGTGTGGCAAGGGGAGTCCCATTCTCTTATAAAAATCTAACTCTGCTTTAGTGATGCGAAAGTTCTTCCTGCAGTCTTTACAGACCAAAATTTCATTCAAAATACCTGCCCGCCCTCCCTTTTGGTCGGGAGCAGGCGGGTCTTCTGTAACTTCCGCGATAGTCAGGGGCATGTCTTTTTCTTTGATAGTTTCCTTGCCATAAGTGCCGGTCGTTTGATCCTGCCAATTAAAACCTTTTTCTTTGGCTTCTTGTTTTGTCGTTGGATAATAATCAAATCCAAGTGTTTCATTAAAACCAAAAGGGGCAAGCTCCGGTGGGAAAAATTGTCCATAATTACCATCTTTTTTCATCTGTTCATCAATTTGCTCTTTGATTTTGTAAAAATCTTCTTTATTGTATTCTTTATTGAGAATCATGTACTGACCTTTGCGAATTGCGTTGCATCCGATGGCGCTCGTGAGATTGTGGCAATTTTCAGAGTATTCCACCTCATTGGAATAAAAAATAAAGGCGTCATTTTTGCATTTACTGCTCTGTAGTACCCCCATCATGTTGTAACAGAGCTCATTTTTGTAGTAAAAATTATTGCAATCTTGGCTATCAATTGATTCTTCAGCATCAGCAACATAAGAACAATTTTTTGTGCCGGTCGTGTCAAAAACTCTTACGCCATCATGGCAATTATGCAAATAATCGCCGGTCACATTGTGGCATTTTGTCATTGATGCGTATTTCACCATCGTCTTACTTTTTAACTCTTCAAATTCTCTTTTTACTTGCTCAATAGTTTCATAACTAGCAAGAATTTCTTTCTTTTTCTTTTCATATTCTTCCTTTGTATATTTTACATTTAATATTGAGTTAGAGATATTTCTACCATTGGCACAAAAAATGGAATTATTAGAATTGCGCATGTTGTAGCAGAATAGTAAATCAGTTGAAGACTGACATTGTTCAGAGTACATACATTTGAAGCATTCACGAACATCGATGCATTCGTAACAGAGTTCAGAAACGTGAATAAAAGCACAATCAATGCACCCCTTGCATTTTTGAATCAGTCTGCTATACATGCAATCTTCATTATATTCGCCGGCGAAAATTAAATAGCAGTCCTTGTTGTCCGACGTTCCATTTGCATAATCGGTTCTTACTGCATTCAGGTTCATTAATGACAATCTCGGCACTTTTCTCTGTAATTCCCCATATTGCTCAAAAAAAGTTTTGTTTGGATCGTAATCTTGAGCGAAACTTTTTGGATTCCACTTGTCAGACCACCAACATGGTGAACAATAGACTTTGAAAGGGGAATTCGCGGAATATAAAGAAATTATGTCTTGTTTGCAGAGATCGCATTTTCTTTTATAAAATGTTCTTTCGTTGCGAAAAGCCAAACGGCGCATTGCACGGCAGTCAGGGCAGTAGAGTGGGGGAACAGTCTTTACTTGTTCGTAAAAATTAAGATCTTCATCTCTTATTTCAAAATTTTTTTTACAAGTTCTGCAAATTTTTTGCATAATTTTTTATCTAGCTACTATATAAAAAATCTCCAGATCTTTATTTGGTTCGCCCCACTTTGTATAGAAATTTTCTATTTCACGGGAATTACTTTCTCTTTCGAGTTTGTTCGCAAACTCCATCAAATCTCCTTCTTCTCCTTTGGCTAAAACTCTAATACTACCGTCGGGTCTTGTAAAGACGATGCCCTTAATTTGGCAACTCAAGGCAAGGTTTTTGATTGATTGAAGGTAGTGAAATCCTAGACCCTTTCCAGATATTCCGCTTTCTATATATTTAATCATTATCATAATATAATATGCGTACTAAGTATCATTGTCAATAAATTTCGTCAATAAAAATAACTACATACATATATTTATCAATATATTTATACTTATCAACATAATTTTGTGGAAAATAATTGACACAAAATCTTTTCTAGACTAGAATGAATGTATGAAAGATACAAATGAAGAACTCAAACTCAACCTTCAGTCTTTTGGATTTAGCAAGAAAGAAACGATTGTGTATGTTGCTCTTTTAGAGTTAGGAAAAGGCACAGTTAGACAAATCAGCAGTAAAGCTGGAATAAATAGAACAACGAGCTATGATATTTTAGGGTCGCTTTCTAATAAAGGACTAGTTTCTGTTTCCGGTAAGGAACCGAAGTCAGAATATGCAGTTGAAGCGCCGCAGGCCATCACAGCATATTTAAAAAGAGTGGTAGAGCAAAATGCGGAGCGTATAAAAAAGTCAGAGGAAATTATACCAGAACTCGAGCTTTTACACGCGAAACAAAATCGCCCTCGTATTAGATTTTACGAAGGAAAAGAAGGCCTAGAGCGAGTATACGAAGATACTTTAACTAGTTCAGAATCAATTCGTGCTTATGCAACAATCGATGATATGCATAAAGCATTACCAAATTATTTTCCAGAATATTACAAAAGGCGTGCCGGAAAAAATATATCAATTAGAGCGATTGTTCCAGAAACCCCGGCCGGACGAGAGCGCAAAACTCATGATATAGAGGAAAAAAGAGAAATAGCATTTGTTCCATCTGATAAATATTATTTTTCTCCGGAAATAAACATTTATGACGACAAAGTCATGATTGCTTCTTGGAGAGAAAAGCTAGGTATTATTATCGAGTCTCATGAAATTGCCGATGCTATGAAAAAAGTATATGAGCTTGCATGGGCGGAAGCGAAAAGGCTAGATAAAGAATTGAGCAAATAATAATGTCTACGCCATAGCGTAGATTGAATTTTAGCAATATGAAACGGCAGATACAATCTTATATAGAAACTAATTTCTTCAACGCATCAACACCCCATGGCTGAAGAGCTCCCGTATTCCCATTTATGTAGACAATAGTGGTTACTCCGTCTTTTTTTTGTTCTTCGTTGGTGGCGGCTATCATGCCCGTCCGGCAACTGGAGTCTAACTGTTGACTCGGATGCCACATTCCCGATTCAAAACGACTAGAAATGCTATCCAACGCAGGCGTTCTTCTAACGACATCTACCTGTTTCCAGAAGGCCACGACAAATTTTTCAGCCGCTTTTTGAGAAGAAAAGGACAGTAAATATCTTCCTCCAATATTAGATATTCTTACGGGAAGGTCTAACTTCTCAGGTTTTCCTTCTGACATTGGTGTCACTGGGGATTCTTTTTTTGGTATTTCTTCCATAATGACTTAATGTTATCACAAAATTGAAAGCACTGAAATAACCGATGCGATGAAAAAAATTTATGAACTGGCATGGGCTGAAGCAAAAAGGCTAGATAAAGAATTGAGCAAATAATAATGTCTACGCCATAGCGTAGATTGAATTTTAAAAATAAGAAACGATTGTAAGTAAATGCTAAATTATTTTTTTTCTGCTGCGACTAAAAATTTCTCAGAAATTCGCGTGCTGTAGGAGGAGAGATTGAAAATCACGGCTAGAGTAAATAAAACCAGAGAAAATTTAATGCTTAAAAATGAAAGTGGTATAGCGATAATTGCGAAAACTACCGGAGCGAGTGTGCGAACGGTGCTACCGCGAATCTCCCTCTCGCTCATTTCCGGATTTTGAATGTGCGGTGAGTAAATCACATATCTTCGCATCCAGTATAATGTTAAACCAATCAATATTATATGAATGCCGAATATGATGACAGACAGTTCATTGTTGCTGAATTGTCCCAGAATGGAGGCCGAGAAGGGGACCAAGCTTATCAGCATGAAAAATAAAGCGTTGATATTTATGAGCATTGAGTCCACATTTTTTGCATAAATGGTTACAAAAAAATGATGCGCTCTCCAATAAGTAAAAAGCAGGGCGAAACTCAAAGCATAACTCAAAAATAATGGTATTAATTTTTGAATTTCTAACCAAAGGTCTGCATTGTCTATCGGTCCCCAGATGGCTGGCAATTTAATCTGGAAAACAAGAATCGTCATGACGATGGCAAATATTCCATCCGAAAGCTGGTCTAGTCTGGCGTGATTCATACTGTAAAATGATAGCATAGAATTTACTTAAAAGAAAAAAGCCCAGACGGTTGTCTGGGCTCGCGATGCGCGACGATTGGTGCATTGCTGGAAAGAGGAAGTCGTTGTTTCTTTGATGACTATTAAACTTTTCTAGCCAACGGTTTCCCATTCCTTCTTTAAATGTTCATAGAGTTCTTTTTTTAATTTTACATAATCAGCCGGACTCCAATTACTGGCAAAGCTTACTTGAAAGATGTAAGTGTTATCTTTTGGGGAGTAGATGAGTAAATTATTGATTTTAAAACTAAATTTGAATAACCATATGATCGTTGATGGATTCAAAAGTGGTCCGTCCGGCAACTTGATTAGGAATTTTTTTTCCTTCCCAAACTCTGATAAGTCCATTTTATGATAACTAGCTTGATCAAGGCAGTCATCCAGACACAGTAACAGTTTTCTTTTCATAGTGTTCCTTTATTTTGTTGTTATTCGTCTTTGTATAGACCCGATTTTTTTAGGTCAATTTTTTCGAGTTCCTCACGTGTTGTAACGATATGCGTTACTTTTCGTGAGTAGTAAGTCTTTGCGAGCCAGAATGTGTAGCGCGTTGGCATATCTTCGCGAAGAGATTCACGACGTTTCTCTGGTTTGGAATTACGCACCATTGAGAGAGGCACACCAGCAAATATGCCAGCTGAGTTGAACTTTTTCTTACGCGCTGGATCAAAATCACCGTAGTGACTGCAAGGAAGAAGTTTACTTCCCATTGCAAAGAGGATTTCATTCAGGTGGGTTGTGCCATTACAACTCCATATCGCATCGGCTTCCCAGGCGGCGGCATGAATTTCATCACCAGTATATCCCTCACGGTCTGCCCAGAGCGTGAGACATACTGGCTTTGTCAGCCCTTCCGACCGATCGATGAGAAATGCCAGTATCCGCTTTGAGAGCTCAGTTCCGTCTTTAGCAATGAAGATTAAGTACTTCAGAGCCGCAATCTGTTTTGGTGTAATAGTCATAGTGTTTTTCTCCTTATTTTGTTGTTAATGAACTTCTACCACTTTACAAGGTACTTTATTAATTGTGAAATAAATTGATAATTTGTGTTAAATATAAAAATATGTTATAAACATAACAATGATAAAAGTAGGAGACAAAATTGAAGAAATAATCAAGGGAGACCATGAAGCGATTTTTTGCTTGTCGCGCGGAATTTTGAATTTGTCGAGGTATGCGAGGGTCATTCATGATGAAGTAGAGAAAAAAACAAAAAAGCAGGTGAAACTGCCGACTATCATTATGGCTCTCTCCCGGCTGAAGAGAAAAATAAAAGGTGTGACTCCGCTGGTGAAGGAAGTGGAAATAGATGGCATGACTGTGAAGACGCCACTTGTCGAAATTGTTTTTGAAAAAACTTCTGCTACGATTTCCAGTCTGCCTCTCGTGCAGAAAAGCATCAAACCGAAAAATGATGAATGGTTTCGCTTTTCGCAAAATTCCAAGGCTATTGATATTATTTGTAGCGAATCGAGGATAGAAGCCGTGATCAAGCACATGGGAGTGAAACCGCTTTTAATATTTAAGGATTTGACGGCTGTTGGACTTTCTGTCCCTCCGCGATATCACGATAAGCCCAACATTACTTTTTCTTTGTTACATAAAATTGCAGAGCAGGAAATTCCCCTGGATCAAATATTTACGACTCGGGATGAGATGATGTTTTTGTTTGAAACAAAGTATTTATCACAAATAGTTGCAATTTTTCAGAAAGACTAGATTCAAAACTCGTCGCAGGCGTACTTTTTAGAAAGCCTTGCGCAGCCGGGTAGGCGAGCAGTTCGCTCCGCAAGCTTGCGGAGCCAGATTGCTTTATAAAAAGTATGCCAAGAAAGAGTTTTGACATCTAGGCAATCTCAATAGAGACAGGGCAGTGGTCGGAGCCCATAACTTCCGACAGAATCTTCGCTGTCTTTACTTTTTTTGCCAGCATAGAGCTGACGAAAATATAATCAATTCTCCAACCCACGTTTCTTGCTCGAGCGTTGGCGAAATGGGTCCACCAAGTGTAGTGACCGTTGCCTTTGGTGAACATTCGAAAAGTATCCACAAAACCGGCATCGATGATATTTTTGATGCCCTCGCGCTCTTCTTTTGTATATCCTTTGCGTTCTTCATTTTCTTTCGGTCGAGCAAGATCATCTGGCATGTGCGCAACATTCAAGTCTCCGCAGAATATTACGGGTTTTTTCTTTTCTAAACTTTTGCAATATGCGAGAAATGCCGGGTCCCATTGCTTCTCTCGAAGGGGAATACGGCTCAAGTCATCTTTGGCGTTAGGAGTGTAAACGGAAACTACATAAAAATCTTTAAACTCCGTGGTTACTATCCGGCCTTCGGTTTGGGGGTCGCCATAATCATCAGCTTTAAGGCCGAATTTTTTCGCGATCTCTTCCGGAAAGCCATTTATGACAGAGATCGGTTTTAATTTTGAAAAAATTGCCGTCCCGGAATATCCTTTTTTGACAGCCGAATTCCAATATTCGTCATATTCGGGCAAATCTATGGGAGATTCATGCTTCTCTGCTTTCGTCTCCTGCAAGCACAATATATCCGGTCGATATTTTTTTATAAAAGATACGAAGAGCCCTTTTTTATGAACTGCCCGAATTCCGTTTACATTCCAACTCATAATCCTCATAATTTTTTTGGAAGTTTTTGGAAAAGTGTCTGCAACAATGCAAGTTCTCTCGGTTTTTCTAAGAATTCAATACTATCAGAAACCAAAGTCATATTTTTTTTAAAAATATTTTTTATTTCTTCTTTTTCAAAAAAATGATAGTGCATGCCTTCTTGATCAAACTCTCCGTCTTTGGAATTAATCGGGGAGAAAGTGAAAAAATTTTTCGTTTTACGCGACAGTGAGACATTCAAATAAAATCCTCCCGGCCGCAGGATGCGATTTATTTCATTAGCATAAGCATCCCAATCTTCTTGAAGTAAATTCTCCAGCAATCCAAAATCACAAACTCCGTCAAAACTCGTATCAGTAAAGGGCAAATCAAAGACATCCGCTTCCATGAATTTCAATTTACCCTGGAGTCCCCAGTTTTTTATTTCCCGATTTGCTTTCTCAACAATATCGCCGTCAAAATCAATACCAATGACTTTAAAACCCATCTCGGCCAAATTTTTAGTAATCAGTCCGCGTCCGGAACCAATGTCCAAAATAGTTCCGCCGGGAGGCAATTTTTCTATCAATTTCTTCGCCCCTTGTATTTTATTCGGCAGGTGAGTCCAGATATCAATGCCATTTTGGTAGGCAGTCTTATAGTAGTTTTTTTGTTTTCGGTAATCCATCCGGAGATTATAACATTTCTTGATTTGCGAGTGAAACTTCTTCGCTTCTCTTTTTTAGTCTGTAGGGGAACCAGTTGACCGTATATTCTTCCATTTCAAAAATGTCTTGGCTTATTATCGTACCGCTAAATTCAACTTTTATTCCATCTAGAATCCTTTTCAATGCTTCTTTGTTTTTTACGGCAAACTCCACCGCGAGATCGTATTTACCTAAAGTGACGGTGGCAAAAGTAGTCTCCGGCAATAAAGCAACCGCGTCGATGATTTTCTTTACTGAACTCTGATCTTTTAGAGTAAAATCCACTTGATACTGCTCGACTCCGAACTTCTTAAAATTAATATCTAAAACGGAATTTCCTAAAATCCCCACCTTTTTTAATTTCTGAATCCTGTACCTTATTACATTTTGATGGACTTTGTTTGTTTTTGCCATTTCGATCAGACTTGCGCGGGAATTTTGAGCCAAAGCGGTTATAATCGCGTAATCCAAATCATCAATATCGGGATTTTTCAATTCCTCCGGATATTTTGAGTGAAGTAGCCCCCCGCCTTCGTAAAAAAAGCGGAAATTAAAGCGGTGCACGGAAGTCATCGTTAAAATCTCTTGCTCCAAAATATACTCTCCGAATTTTTCCTTGAAAGGAACTAGAAAAGCATACAAATCAGCAATTCCTTCTGCCAAGACCAGAAAAGTGCAATCATATCGTCCTTCGAGTCGCGCCAAATAGGCGATTCCCACATAAGCGCGAAGATAATCAATAATATTCTTTTCTATTATTGGAATGGTCTTTTGAAACTTGAAAAAGAATTTGTAATAAAAGCTGTTTAAATTGGAGACATTTATCGTCGTAAGAAAGTTTTTAATATAGCCATTTTTCTGCAGGCGCTTGACCCTAAAGGCGACTGTCTCGTTCGGAATATCAACTTTTGTAGCCAAATCCAAAAAAGACTGGCCGCTATTCATATCCAGCTCATAGAGTATCTTTTGGTCTATTAAATCCAACCCCCTTTCATTCATATTTTTGTTAATTTATTACTAATAAACACAAATAGTATAGTCTAATTCTATTTTATTGTCAAATATGCCCTTAAAAATTGACAAATAATAAAAATGATGCAGAATAATGAAAAAAGTTGTTCGACAACTTAATAATGGGCTGGCTCTCGAAAGGAAGCCTCGCTGTCCCAAAACAATACAGCGGAAACTTGAAAAATGACATTAGAAGAACTTGGTTGTTTGGTTGGTAATGTCCATGGCGCTCGCAGAGTTGGTGATGAAGAAACACGTGCGTCTGACGAAGAACTGGAAGAATCTCGCCGACTTTTCCTTAATCTCCTTGATGCAATAGGCAAGGAGAAAAAAATAACAAGAGAAGATGTTCAGCTTTTAGCACCCTCCACGGTGCTGGAATCTGATGAAGTAAAAATCGCGGCGACTTCTCTTGATGAATGGTTAGGGAGGCGAATGCGCAAGGTACACGTCATCGATTGCATAGGCCTTGCTTTCTCCTACCAAAAATATCAAAAGGAGAAAAAAAGTTGGTTAAAGTGATTGAAATCGCGACGCACAATTTAATGCCATGCTAATAGTAATTGGGTTGGCTCTCGAAAGGAAGCCTCGCTGTCCCGAAACAATATAGTGGAAAAAGAATAAGTTATGAATAAAGAAAAACAAGAACTCTTATGGGAGCCGGAAAAAATTAGGGAAAAGTTGAAAGAGCAGATATGGTATTCCAAATCTGGCAACTTCGAAAAACAGATTCTTCACAATCCTAAAAACGCGCACATCGTTGCTGAACTGGCGGACAGAAGGGTGCGATATTTTTGGGAGTTGTACAAGGAAAATTCCGATCTATCCGAACAGGATCACCTCGTGTCTAATATCCGCGAAGAAGATATAGCGAAGATAGATGAAGTTTTGAGAGCAGAAGGGTTGCCCAGCCTCCAAGACTTTAATAGCCTTTATTCCTTCTTTAAGGAAATCAGGGAGCTATTTAGAGATTAACAAACCGCTCAACCAATGGAAACCGTTTGGAGGGCGGTTTTCTTTTTCACTTTATTTATTTTATTATCACTTTTGGACGGTCGTCAACTTTGATAACATAGGAGATTTATTTCGTATTATGAAACTTCTTGTGAATATCGCGCAAATGCTTGTCAGTCACATGCGTATAAATCTGTGTTGTGCCGATATTGGCATGACCGAGCATGGCTTGAACAGAGCGGATGTCGGCACCGTTACTTAAGAGGTCGGTGGCGAAAACGTGACGAATCACATGGGGAGTCACTTTTTTTGAGATTCCAGCTAAAATTGCGTGATGTTTGACTATTCGCTCAATAGATCTCTTGTCCAATCCTTTCAGATCCTCCACTTTTTTATTTTTCGAACTATGATTTGGGATGGCAACAAAGAGAGCTTCACTCATATCCTTGCGGGCCTTCAAATATTCTTTTATCGCATTTTTTGCTTCAGGTGATATGAAAACTACTCGAACTTTGTCGCCCTTTCCGCGAATCGATAGTTCTTCCGAACTCAAATCAATATCTGAAGTTAGAGAACACAATTCAGAGACTCGAAGCCCGGTAGAAAATAAAAGTTCCAAAATTGCTTTATCCCGGAGATTTTTTAGGTCCAAACCTTGAGGCGAGGAAAGAAGCCGGCTCAACTCTTCGCGAGTGATGAGGTCGAGGGGGCGCTCTCCAACTTTAGCTAACTCTATTCGCTCCGCCGGCATTGATTTTACATTCTGTCTGGCCAGATATTTCAGAAACGCGCGGATGGAAATCAAATAATAATTCTGAGTTTTTTTTGAGAGAGTTCCTTGTGCTGTTTTTTTACGTATACCCGGTTGCTTGTTTAACCAGAGTCGGAATTCTCGAATCACCATATCGTTGATATTTTCTGGATTATCATTTTTTATAAAACCCAAAAATCGAGTGAGATAATGGTCATAATTCTCTACTGTTTTTTGTGATCTGCCTTTTTCTATCTCAATATATTCCAAAAATTGAGTTTTGAGGTTCTTTAGGGAAGCCATGAGTATATTCTATCATGTCGCACAATAAATTTTATTCAGAAAAATCCTTTATTGCATAAAATCTTAAGATTGTGCAACAATAAAAATATCGCACAATCTTAAGGCGAAGGCGGGTTGCAATTTTTTGGGTTTTATGCTACTATTTGTGCATGTTAGCTACCAAGAAAAAGCAGACAATTATTAAGAAAAGTCAGATTCACGACAAAGATACCGGCTCACCGGAGGTGCAGGTCGCTGTCATTTCCGCGGCCATTTTGGAATTATCAAAGCATCTAAAGAAGCATAAAAAGGATAATCATTCCAGGAGGGGACTGATAAAGATGGTGGCCGATCGGCGCAGGCATTTGAAGTATTTGGAACGCACAAATAAAACTCGTTATAATGCGCTGATGAAAAAAATCGAGCTTGAATAAGCGTCGAAGATTTTTAGATTTTAGTTCACGGATATTTTTTTGCTAAAAAATTCCTCTTGCGGGGGTCTGCTGAAAAGCAGACGACGCGCTCCCAAGTCTCTAAAATTCAAATATCTTCGCATCTATGATATATGGAGTACCATATAACAACGGCACTCAGACATTAGACTAGTGAACTTGTATATGCTCCTCGTTTGTTGTTATATGGAGTACCATATAACAACTGCGTTCGGACAAAATAAAAGAAAAATCTTTTGCTTTGCTCCTCTCTTGTTGTTATAATCTGCGCAGGTTGAACTTTTAATATTTTAAAATAATTTTTTTTATATACAATGACTGTAATAAAACACAGAGAACAAAGAGTCGGAGTTTTTATTGATACGCAAAATTTATACCACAGCGCCCGCAATTTATACAAAGCGCGGGTCAATTTCGGCGCCGTTTTGAAAGACGCGGTTTCCGGTCGCAGACTCGTTCGCGCAGTGGCATATGTCATTACCACTGAAGCAGGTGATGAGAAAAATTTTTTTGAAGCTTTAACTAAGCTTGGTATTGAAACTAAGACAAAAGATTTACAAGTATTTCCAGGCGGGACAAAAAAGGCCGACTGGGATGTAGGTCTCGCGGTGGATGCAATCAAGATGGCATCGCGTATTGATTGTGCAATTATTGCCTCAGGCGATGGGGATTTTATTCCGTTGGTGGAATATCTGCAAACATTGGGTGTACAGGTGGAGGTAGTATCTTTTGGACAATCGACTTCAGGCAAACTTCGCGAGGTTGTGGATGACTTTGTGGATCTTTCGGACAATCCTCGCAAGTATTTGATCGGAGTGAGATAATTTCTCTAACTACAAATCTGGTGAATAACATCCCCTCTTCTTGCTTCTTAGCCTAAAAATGTTAGGATAAATTGATATTTATCAGTTAATCCGTTCGCGTCTAGACACAAGGTAGTGTTTCAGCTTATTGTTAATGTTTAAGCCGGAAACAACACTGTAGTCTGGATACGAACTAAAATAAATTTATTAAATATCAACTTTCTTTCGGTACGGATTTTCAAAAGACTGTAAGTCTTAAAAAATCATGGAATTTGGTGCTCGCCAGCCTCGAAACCCCTTCAGAAAGTTATATTTAATAAATTTAGAAAGAATTTATGCAAAAAAAAGAATATAGCGTGGAGATTGGTGGAAAAAATTTGACTGCAATTTTTACCGATTTAGCCGAACAGGCGCATGGGTCAGTGATGTTAAAGTCCGGCGAAACAATTGTGCTCGCGACCGTTTGCATGTCTCATGACAAGCTGGAAGGCTTGGGTTTTTTTAATTTAACGGTGGATTATGTGGAGAGATTTTATGCGTCTGGAAAAATTTTGGGCTCTCGTTTCACCCGACGGGAAGGGAAGCCTAGTGAAGATGCCACACTGGCTAGCCGGGTCATTGACCGGACTCTTCGCCCCCTTTTTGACCAAGCTATCCGCCACGCGGTGCAAGTGATTGTGACAGTTATATCGGCTGATGATAGTGACCCCGCGACTTTAGCGGTGAATGCCGCGTCGCTAGCTCTCTCCGTGTCCAACATTCCGTGGAACGGTCCCATTGGCTGTGTGCGTATTGGCAAGTACGATGATGAAAATTTAAAGATAAATCCGTCGCAGAGTTTACGTGAAGATGATTCACAATATAAATTCGACCTCGTTGTTTGCGGTAAAGGGGGAAACATAAATATGATTGAAGCAGCAGCTCATCAGACGCCCGAGGCAGAATTGGGAGAGGCATTAAAGATGGCAAGTGAAGAAATTACTAAATTAGAAAATTTTCAGAAGAAAATAGTCGATGAAATAGGTAAAGAAAAAAGAGTAATCGAGAAAGAGCAGATATCCTCGGAATCCATAGCCATGTTTGATAAAAATATTTTGCCAAAGATGCCGGAGGCAATTTTTGGCGAAGTTGGTAAAAAAAAGATAGATGATTTGCATAATGTTTGGAATAAGATAGTGGCGGATAAATATAAGGGGAGAGAAGATTTTACTTTGGAAGATAATCTATTTGACGAGACAGAAAATGACATCCTACATGATAAAGCGATCAACGAAAATAAAAGAGCGGATGGAAGAAAGATGGACGAGCTCCGCGATCTTTACGCGCAGGCGGGAGGTGTGTCCACGATACTCCATGGTTCGGGAATTTTTTACCGAGGCGGCACGCATGTTCTCTCGGTGCTGACATTGGGCGGACCGGAAGATAGGCATTTAATCGACGGCATGCAATTGAAAGTTGAAAAAAGATTTATGCATCATTACAACTTTCCGCCTTATTCGTCGGGGGAAACAGGACGAATCGGGACGACGAATCGACGGGAGATCGGTCATGGTGCGTTGGCTGAAAAAGCGCTCTCGATGGTTCTGCCAACGGTCGCAGAATTTCCATACACCATCCGCTTAGTTTCTGAGTCTCTAGCTTCCAACGGTTCTACTTCTCAGGCTTCGATCTGCGCTTCGACTCTGGCCTTGATGGACGGTGGAGTTCCGATTTTAGCGCCAGTCGCCGGCATCGCCATAGGATTGATGTTTGAGTCCGAAAATAAATATAAAATTTTAACCGACATCCAAGGACCCGAAGATCATTATGGAGATATGGATTTTAAAGTTGCAGGCACGAGAGCCGGAATTACGGCCATCCAATTAGATGTGAAAGTGGAGGGAGTGCCGATAAAAATATTGGCTGAAGCAATGGAAGCAGCGAGAAATGCCCGAATGATTATAATAGACAGAATTGAAAAAGAAATTAAAGCTCCGCGTCCTCATATATCGCCAAATGCGCCCAAAATACTGATCATTAAAATTAAGCCTGAAATGATAGGTCTGGTCATTGGCGGCGGAGGAAAAACTATTAAAGAAATTAAGGAAAAAACTGGTGCGGAGATCACTATTGAAGATGACGGAACGGTCTATCTGACCGGCAAGGGAGATTCGGCTCCCAAAGCAAAGAAAATTGTTGAAGAGATGACGCGTGAATTTACAGTCGGAGAAGTGCTAAAAGGAGAAGTGGTGAAAATCGCGGATTTCGGTGCTTTTGTTTGCCTTAACGCGTCGACTGACGGTATGGTGCACATCTCCGAATTGGCGCCATGGCGCGTAGAGAGAGTTACCGATATAATAAAGGAAGGTATGATTGTGCCGGTGAGGGTAATAAAAGTTGATAAGGCGATGGGTAAAATTAGTCTATCGATTAAAGAGGCCGATAAAAACTTCTTTAGAAAGACTTGATATTCTTTTTCATCATAACTTTTTTCCGGTACGGATTTTTTGAAGTTTAAAAAGTCCTTAAGTTTTCGCGTCGTCGCGCTCAAAACCCCTGTGCAAAGTTAAGTTTCAACGAACATGGAAGAAAATAATAAAAAAACAATCCGGACGTCCGATGGAGTCGGGACCAAGACTAACAACCGAGTTGAAACTTCGGGGAATAAAATTGTCCAGACTTTTGCTGAAGATATGGCGGAGGTGATTGAAAATGACAAAAGCGGCGGATTGATAAAAAAGATAATTCACGAAGAAGAAGCACACGAAATAGAAAAGAAGAGCAGCTCTCCGGGGTCGATAAAAAATAAATTTTTTATGTTTATCGGCTTACTTTTTATCTCACTTGGATTAATCACGTTGTCTTTTTTTAAGCTCAAAAAAGAAGTTCCGACTGTTCCTGTTGTCGCCCAGTTTATACCCCTCATTTTTAGTGACGCGAGCAGTTCCATCGACATAGCTCCACTTAATAAAGATGCAATAATCCAAAATGTTTATAACGCAGTTAACTTGACGAAGGTGAAAAAAGGAGGACTCGAGGGAATCTATCTGACGGAAAATAAACAGATTATCGGTTTAAGGAAATTTATAAAACTCATTGAAGGAAGTTTTATTCCTCCTAATAATACCGTTTTGGTTAATGACGATTTTTTAATGGGGGTGGTCAATGGTGAGACCAAAGATTTTTTTATACTTCTTAAAATGCGTTCGACGGCAGATATTTTTGATGCACTGCGTGCCTGGGAAAAAAAAATGTTTTTTGATTTGCATGGGTTTTTTGGATATGCTCTATCAACCGAAACGAAGTATCTTGAGAATAAGGAATTTCAGGACGGCATTATGGAAAACAAAAACACGCGCGTCTTGTATGACAGCAATAATCAAATAGTGATGATGTATATTTTTGTTGACGACAATTCTGTTGTTATAACTAATACTGAGAGTGCAGCACGTGAGGTAATGCTTCGTCTGGCGGCAAGCCGGGTGGGGAAATGATTATACAAGATTAATTACCTTTTTCTAAATTGATAATAGATCGATTTTTTCCAGACCAAAAATTTTTCTAACTTTGTGACGAAGCCAGTTTTGCGATCTCGTCTTTTACTTTTTCAGGATTGGGGATTTGTCGAAATCTGAATTTCTCTTCGGTTCCGGCCGTTTGAATCTGCAGATCGCCAAATTTCAAAAATGTTGGAATCACCCCCTCTGTGTCGACGGACATATCCTGTATTCGGGACAGATGAAGCTCGGATACTATACGGCTGAAAAATCCGTGCTGGGTGCTGTCAATTATCCTGCGGTCGGTGACGATCCATACGTCTAGGGTATACATAGTTACGGAGTAAAAAATCGCTGACCAGAGAAACAAATACCACACGCTAGAGAGAAAAAAGAAAAGGGGTAGAAGGCCGTAAGAATTCAAAAAAAAGGAGAATAACATGCCCAAAACAGGCGGAACTAAAACCAAGAGCAGAAAGAAAAATAAACGTATGAGAATCACGAAAGGATGGCGTCGGAGGAGCAGGATGACCTTCTCTCCTTTTTCTTGGCCTTCAAAGGAATTTCTCGATACAATAAAAAATGACAATATTGATTTCATTTTATTGGGGAAGAAACGTTAAACATTCCGCTTCCGCTTCCTAACTTTTCAAATTGCCGGCTCAAACTATCCGAGTCGATATTCGCAAAAAGCATAGTGCAGAGAGAAAATAAGCCCACAGAACCCAACAAGAAAATAGCAGCACATTTTTTCGGCAAGGTGCCGATGCCAAAACGGGTGAGATGGTAAAAAGTTATAAAATTAAATATCCAATACCCGGCGATAATTATTATTGCGAAGAGAGCCGTGATTAACTTAAAAGAAAAAATGTCCGTCATATTTATTATATATTTTAGCATACTTTGCAGTAAATCCCGAAACTCAATCTTCCCATAAGTTTTTTCTCGACGTGCTTATCAGCGTCTGGCGGATTGCTACGCTCGGCCCGCCGGTGCGCGCAACGTTTCGAAAAAACCATACCTGCGACGAGTTTCGTGATTTATGATGCCTTATTATTAAATAAAATAGTCGTGGGGGTTGCTATGAAAAATTAAAATGCTATCATTGAGGTGCGATGTTAGACAAGAAAAAGATTAAGGAAAAATTGGAAGCAGAACGGGACGTCTTATTTGAGGAATTGCGAGACATGGGAAAACTCAATCCCGAGACGGAAGAGTGGGAAGCGACTCCCGAAGAGTTGGATTCCCCGGAGTCTGACCAGAATGATATGGCCGACCGGTTTGAGGACTTTGAGGCGAGAAGCTCGATGATTAAAACCTTAGAGCCTAGGTTGAATAATATTTTAAAAGCCCTGAAGGGATTAAATAAAGAATCTTTTGGAAAATGTGAAGTATGTCAAAAAGATATTGAAATGAAACGCCTGGAAATAAATCCGGCTGCAAGGACTTGCAAAGAGCATTTAGAAGGCTAATATGAGACATTATGTCATTTTCCAGAGTGTATTCCGCGCAGACGCACCTTTTAAAGGGCAAAATTGTTACTGTTGAAGTTGATATTACAAAAAAGACACTGCATGCTTTTACTCTTGTCGGACTTCCCGATAAAGCAGTGGATGAGTCCAAAGATCGCATGAGTTCTGCTCTAAAGAACTCCGGCTTTAAGTCTCCCAAAAGCCAAAATCAAAAAATAGTCATATCGCTATCGCCGGCGGACCTCAAAAAAGAAGGTCCGTATTTTGATTTAGCTATCGCTCTCGCCTATCTGCTTTCGGCCGAAGAAATAGACTTTAATCCAAAAGGAAAAATATTTTTGGGAGAATTGTCGTTGAACGGCGAACTCCAGAGAATCAAAGGCGTGCTTCCGCTCACCGAAGAAGCCAAAAGGCGCGGTTTCAAGGAAATATTTGTCCCCATCGCAAATGCTCCCGAAGCGGCTCTGGTCGGCGGGATTAGGGTCTATGGGGCCAAAACACTAAAGGATGTTATTGACCATGTTTCCCAAATCCACTTCGACCGAAAGGGAAACCCGATAGAAAAAGAATGTCCTAAAATTTTAGCGCAGAGGCCGACAGAAATAATTCACAAAAGCACAATTCACGATATTGACTTTTCTGATATTAAGGGACAGGAATCCGCTAAGCGCGGATTGGAAATTGCCGCTGCAGGCGGACACAATATTGCTCTCTCCGGCCCGCCGGGCACCGGCAAGACAATGCTCGCACGAGTATTCTCACACATATTGCCCGAGCTAAGTAATGATGAAATTTTGGAAATTACCGGAATCCACTCTATCGTAGGGTTGCTCGAAGACACACTCTTGACTGAGCCACCGTTCCGCGCCCCGCATCATACGGCGAGCTATGTGTCAATGATCGGCGGGGGAACAAATCCAAAGCCGGGAGAAGTGACTCTGGCGCACAAAGGTGTGCTTTTTTTGGACGAATTTCCTGAATTTGAAAAAAGGGTGCTCGAGGCGCTTCGCCAACCGCTCGAAGACAACATTGTTTCTATTTCCCGCTCCAGAGGATCGGCGATTTTTCCTTCAAATTTTATTCTGGTGGCGGCGATGAATCCCTGTCCGTGCGGGAACAAGGGCAATAAAGACAAAGTTTGTATTTGCAGACCGAACGACCTCGACCGATACGCTCGACGTATTTCTGGCCCCATTATCGACCGCATAGATTTATGGGTGACGGTGGGGAATGTGGATTACAGAAAATTGAGCGACGAAGTTGTAAGAAGCGAAAATACGCACACGATCAAAGATAGGGTGAAAGCTGCGCGGTTGATTCAGGAGAAGAGATTTAAAGATTCCAAAAGAAAAATTAAAACAAACAGTGAAATGAATGTAAAAGACCTGGGGAGCATGGTAAAACTCACCAAAGAGGTGAGGGAAATGCTCGACGACAGCGCCGAGCGTTTAGCTCTCTCCGCTCGCGCCTATCACCGAGTCATCAAAATCGCCCGCACCATCGCCGACTTAGAAAATTCTCATGATGTGGAAGCGAATCACATCTTGGAAGCGATACAATATCGGCCGAAGGTGAATATTTGAAATAAAATTATGAAACGAATAAAAGAAAAATCATTCGGCGTTATTCCAGTTTTTAAAGATGGCAACAGTTTATTTTTTTGTCTTGTTCGGCACGAGCAGGGGCATTGGGGTTTTCCGAAAGGCCATCATGACATAGGAGAATCGGAAGAAAAAACTGCTAAAAGAGAGTTAAAAGAAGAAACGGGCATTGACATTGTCAATCTTTTGAACGACCAATTCTTTTTTGAAAAATATTCTTTCAAAAATGATGGCTTCCACCATAATAAGTCTGTAAAATATTTTCTAGGTTTTGTTCCTTCTATGGGCGCAATGACACGGAAGAATTTCAAAAAAGAAATTCCTGAATTAAGATGGGTGACTTACGAGGAGGCGAAAAAACTGATTACTTTTCCGGAAGCGAAAGAAGTTTTAAATCAAGCTTCTGATTTTTTGATATAATATAAAACATGAATAAACTAAATATAAATTCTAGAATAGTTCTGAATAATAAAGTGGAAATGCCGACTATCGGATTCGGAGTCTGGCAACTGTCCGAAGGGGAGGAAGTGATCAACGCGGTGAAGTTGGCGCTCGCGGCCGGGTATCGGTTGATTGACACGGCCAAGATTTATAAAAACGAAGAAGGAGTCGGAAAAGCGATCAAAGAGTCCGGGCTACCTAGAGAAGAAATTTTTATTACAACGAAATTATGGAATACCGATCAGGGTTATGCGAGCACGCTTAAAGCGATCGATGAATCGCTTGCAAAACTAGGGACTTCTTATGTTGATTTGTATTTGATTCACTGGCCTACAGCAGACGGAGATCTCAAAATCAAAAAAAGTTTTAATAAAAGAGAAGAAACATGGAGAGCAATGGAAGAAATTTATAAATCCGGCAAAGCAAAGGCCATCGGTGTCTCAAATTACACCATTACCCATCTTGAAGAAATGAAAAAATACGCAAAAATTCCACCAGCTGTCAACCAAGTAGAATTTCATCCGTTTTTATATCAGGCAGAATTATTAAATTACTGTAATGAAAATGATATTGTGCTTGAAGCATATAGTCCACTTATGCATGGAGAGAGGCTGAATAATGAAACAATAACAAATATTGCCCAAAGATATGGAAAAAGCAACGCCCAAGTGATACTCCGCTGGAATCTGCAACTCGGCGCCGTTCCAATCCCTAAATCTGCTCATCAAGAACATATCATAGAAAATATTAAGGTATTTGATTTTGAACTCAAGGAAGAGGAAATGAAAAGAATTGATAACTTAAACCAAAATTTACATCTAAGATTTGATCCGGCTAACCTAGAATAGCTAACAAGCTTTTCTATTTCATATAAGCTATATGATATCGCCTGATTTTGAGTTATCCACAGGCGGCTTATTGACAAGTGAACGAGCGTTCACCTATACTATTTATAGACCCAGTCGGGGTCAAATTAATAAATAATAAGAAACAAAATTATGTCGCAAACACAATATTTAAGAATGTTAGAGAGAGAAATAAACAAGATCAACAAGAAGATCGATTATAAGATCCTTCAGGGCGTGGATTATAAAAGGGAAGCAAGAGACCACAAACTTCTTCTGCGAAAAGTCCGTTTTCACAGGAAGAGAAGTTTCGGACAAAAGATGGTTCATTTATTCTTCCGCAAGAACATTTATGCGTAATATTTATCAGACTAAACTAGAATCTTTCTATTCCCAAAATAAAAGGATGCCCACATATTCGGAGATGATGAAACTTTTCGGTTTCAAATCAAAAAATGCTGTGTTTCGGGTAGTTCGGAAATTGGTCGAAAGCGGGCTTGTGGCAAAAGACTACCTAGGCAGGCTCACTCCAGCAAAATCTTTTGGCGAAATACCTATGCTAGGATTAGTGACTGCCGGATTTCCTTCTATAGTGGAAGAAGAATTGACCGACACAATAAACCTTGATGATTTGCTGATTAAAAATAAATCACTGACCTATATGCTGGAGGTAGACGGGGATTCAATGATAGACGCGCATATAGAAAAGGGTGATATGGTGCTGGTGGAGAGAGCCAATGGGGCGAAAGACGGTCAAATAGTCATTGCCGAAGTGGATGGGGAATTTACAATGAAATATTTCCGTAAAGTTGGAGACAAAGTGTGGCTCGAACCAGCAAATAAAAATTATAAGCCGATCTATCCGAAGCACTCCCTTAATATAAACGCAATTTTGAAAGCGGTGGTTAGAAAATATTAATTTTATGTATGCAGCGGAAATTATAAGAAAATATTTGGAAATTATTTTAAACTGGCCTTTTCTGGGCGCGGTATTAATTTTCTGGTTTATCATTATTTTCAAGAGCGAGGTCAGGGCCCTGCTCGGCAGGCTGATAAGGATCGGAGGAACAGAATTTGAGGGAACCGGCCAGGCGGAAATAAAAGGAATGGTTACAAAGACAGAATTGTCCACTAAAAAACCAGAAAAGGAACCAAGCTGGGAATTCAGATTTTATGAAAAAGCTGTCGCAAACTCCACAGCGCGATCACTCGCCTGGCTCCACAAGACCGGCTCCTCCACAAAACCTTATTTTTACGAAAACATGACATATCCTCCTGATACTTCCAATATGTCCGCAGAGAAAGAAGCCCAATTCAGTACGATGCTCAATTATAAATTCATTGAACCTGAGGGCGAATTATTTAAAGTTACAAAAAAGGGACATGATTTCCTTAAATACTTCAAATTTATTTGATTCGCAATCCACTGTGAATTAAAAACTCGTCGCAGGTCTAGTTTTTTACGAAACGTTGCGATTAGCTCCCGAGCCGAGCATAGCAAGAAATCAGCAGATTTTTATGCGCGGAGAGAAAAACTCATGGGAAGATTGAGTTTCATAAATTCACAGTAATCTTGATAAAACAAAAAACACCCAAGTGAGGTGTTTTTTGTTTTTGCTTTATTCTTATCTCGCGAGATAAAATTATGCAATTGTGTCCTTCAAACCTTTGGCTGCTCGGAATTTCGGAACTCTTTTAGCGGCTACCTTGACTTGCTCTCCGGTTTTTGGATTGCGAGCCATGCGCGCTGCTCTTTGTTTTACAGAAAAGATTCCGAAGCCGGCGATGGAAACCTCACCTCCTCCTTTTAGGGTATCAATGATAGCACCAAACAATCCGTCAACAATCTCATCTGCTTGTGCCTTTGTACCGCCCAGTTTTCCGTGTACCCATTCAGCTAATGCTTGCTTATTCATTAAATTAGGTTTTAGGGGCTAGTGACTAGTGGCTAGTAAATACTAGAATCTAGAAACTAGAACCTACTTAACTAGCTTTTAATACTTTACCCGTTAGTCGAACTTCTAACAGGATTCATATCGACCAATTTACCTTATAATTGCTACCCGTCTATTATATATCAAGGTTTTTTTAAGGCAAGCCCTTATCAAAATTTTTGAAATATGAACTTTTTTCTGGTACGGATTTTTTTAAGCTTAAAAAATCCTGAAGTTTTCTCGCCGCCGCTCGAAAAATCCCCTACAAAAGTTATATTTCAAAAATTTTTATCTCGCGTACCCGGTAGCAGAGCTTAGCGATGCACAAAGGCTCGTTCCGACCACAGGGTCGGAGCGTCGCCAAGTCTCACTACCGGGCGTATTCTATGATCCTAGTCTCTCTAATCATTGTCACCTTGATCTCCCCCGGATATTTAAGCTCCTTTTCTATTTTCAGGGCGATGTCTCGAGCCATGATTTTTGCCTCCGCGTCGGAGATTTTTTCCGGGGTGACAAAGATACGAATTTCACGTCCGGCCTGCAGAGCGTATGATTTTTCAACCGCCGGAAAGGCATTGACCAATGCTTCCAGTTCTTGAAGTCTCTTTAGATAGTTTTCCACGCTGTCGCGTCTCGCTCCCGGCCGGCCCCCGGAAATGCTGTCGGCCGTTTGCACAATGATAGCCTCAATTGTTTCGTAAGGATAGTCTTCATGATGGCTTTTCATCGCGGTAATAATTTTCTCGTCGGCGCCAAACTTCTGCAAAATCCTGATGCCTATTTCAACATGTGTTCCTTGAACTTCATGGTCGAGTGCTTTGCCTATGTCGTGAACCAGCGCTCCGGCTTTAGCGACGGCAACGTCCGCGCCGAGCTCTTCCGCCAGCATACCGGCGATGTGCGCCATTTCAATTGAATGCTGAAGCACATTTTGCCCGTAGCTGGTACGAAAATATAATCGTCCAATAATGGCGATGATCCGCGGGTCGAAGTTGAATATTCCGCACTCATAAACTGCTTGTTCGCCTTTCTCTTTTATTATTTTATTTATTTCTTCCTTAGCTTTTTCAACCAACTCTTCGATTTTCGCCGGCTGGATGCGTCCGTCTAAGATCAGGTTTTCCAGTGCGAGCCGGGCTATTTGCCGCCTGATGGGGTCAAATGAAGAAATTATTATTGAGCCGGGAGTATCATCCACTATGAGCTCAACGCCGGAAGCTCGCTCAAAAGCCCTGATATTTCTGCCTTCTTTTCCGATTATTTTTCCTTTAATTTCATTATTGGGGATTGACACCACCGTAGTCATAAGTTCCGAAGCGGTAGAGGACGCCAGGCGCTGGATGGAAGTAGCTAATATGTCTTTGGCTCTGCGGTCTAGTTTTTCCTCGTTACTATTCTCAAACTTTTGGATTCTGATTAAGATGTCTTCCTCATATTTCTTTTCGATATCTCTCATTAATTCTTCTTTAGCATCTCCTTCCGAGAGTTTTGCTATCCGCTCGAGCTCGATCCTTTTATCCTCTTCTATTTTTGCTACTTTTCCCTGAATTTTTTTTATCTCCTCTACTTTTATTTTTATGTTATCAAGTTCTTTATTTATCTCAACTTGACGGGCATCCAAAAACTCGTCTTTTTTTATCAGCCTTAATTCTCGATCTCTCGACTCCTGCTCCTTCTGCTTTTCTTCTTCTCGCAGTTCCGTCAGTCTGGCCTCAGTTGCTTTCTTTGCCTCGTCTGTAATTTTCTGCGCTTCTTCTTTAGCGCCCACCATCATTTGCTTGATATCTATTTCAATCGACCTTCTTTTTCCCAATGCGACTATGACGCGCAGATAATACCCGACCAAAACGCCGAAGGCGAGAGCGCCGGCCCCGATCAAAATTGTCACCAATGTTATACTCATAAGTTTTGTGAGAGCTTATGAAGAACAACCAATATTTATGGATTTGTTTTCAGTCCGGATTGGACTTTAGAAAAGATTTTGTTTACCCCGCCAGAGCGAGAGAAATTTCGCTTTAAACACTTCATAATATATGGAATATTCCTCTTAAACAACTGAAAAAATTTGTAAAATTCAACTTTTTTAGTATAACAAACTTTTCTTGATTTGTCTATTGTGTTAGAATATCTGCATGCACCCAGGGATACAATCATGGAAGAATCTTGTTTTATATGCTTTTAACGCTTTTTCCATTCCACTCCTCCTAAAGACTCTAACTTCACCCTGGCGAAATGACACTAACGCGGGACCCCACGCTTCTTTTGTTGAAAAATTTGTTTTTGCCATTCTGTCTCGGGTTTTGGGACTTATAGCAAGAGTTATCCTCATAATAATTGGACTCATTTTTACCGTTATTGTAATTTTGACTTTCCCAATTTTTTTACTATTGCCGATAAAAATAAATCGGGAAACTTTGGCTAATTTGAAAACTTTTGGGGCGACGCTATCATACGGCGACACTTTTACGCTGAACGCTCACGGCAGGGATATTGTCGCTTCGTCCTCGCAGATAATTTTCGGCAAAGAAAAAGCATTACGGATGATTGAGCGAGGGCTCTCCAAAGATTCCAATCACAATGTTCTTTTGATAGGCGATACCGGCGTCGGCAAATCAACTTTAATATCATATCTGGGACGCTTGGGACAATCAGGGCTCACTTTCCCTTCGATTCGTCACCATAGAGTCGTGGAATTACTTGCTGAGGACTTGAGTATCGGAGACTTCGACAAGTGTTTATCGGAGGGAGCCCGGGCAGGTAATGTGATTTTGGTTATTGAAAACATTCATCGGTATGAAAATTTATATGACCGGCTCATGCCATATTTGGAGACGCTTCATTTGGGAATAATTGCGACAACTGATTTCTCTAATTACGATCAAGTTCTTAAAAATCATCCCGAATTTCTGACAAAATTTGAAAAAGTGGATATATTGGGAACAAATGAAGAAGATACTCTCGCAATCCTTACAAATCATGCCCGTGCCCATAAAATATCCATCAAAAAGGATGCTTTAATAGAAATAGTGCGATTGGCTGACCGTTTTATTGGCAACCAGTCCGAGCCGGCGAAATCCCTCGCCATACTAGAGGAGCTCAAAACACTTTCCAAAACTATCAAAGTGGATGACGTGCAGAGGATTGTATCGGATAAAACCAATGTTCCAGTAGGGGCAATCGGAGCGGATGAGACAAAAGTCTTGGTAGCTCTCGAGGATTCAATGAGAAGAAAGATTGTCGGACAGGATGAAGCAGTCAAAGATGTGACAGAGGCCCTGAAGCGTTTGCGTACCGGTGTCGCTGATCCAAGCAAGCCGGCAGGGAGTTTTCTTTTCCTGGGTCCGACTGGCGTGGGTAAGACATATACCGCTAAAATTTTAGCAGAAAGTTATTTCGGCAGAAAAAATTCTATGATTCGTTTTGATATGAGTGAATTTTCACTTACGTCGTCTATCACGCCATTTACCGAGCGACTCACTAGTCAAATAGAAGAAGCGCCGCTCTCACTTGTATTTTTCGACGAACTTGAAAAGTCCAATGCCCTGATACGCAATCTTCTGCTGCAAGTTTTGGACGAAGGGCGTCTGACCAGGGGCTCCGGGCGGGAGGCAAGCTTTAAAGACTCTCTGATTATTGCCACTTCAAATGCCGGCAGCGCGGAAATTGTCACGAATCCAGAAATTGATAAAAAAAAATTACTGGATCAATTAATCAAAGATGGGATATTCGCCCCCGAATTTTTAAACAGATTTAACGCCGTCGTGCTCTTCAAACCCCTAAGTGGAGCGCAGGCTAGGCAGATTGCGGCACTTTTGTTGAATGAATTTGCGCGGCGTTTGCTCGATGATAAAAAAATTACTCTGGAAGTTACCGAAGATCTCATTGACAAGGTATCGCTAGCCGGTTTTGACCCGGAGTTTGGCGCGCGCCCCATCAAACGCGCGATAGAGGAGATTGTGGAAAATAAAGTTGCAGAGTACATCATGGCCGGCAACACAGGCGGTGTTCTTAAAATACTTTAGATGAATTTTAGAAAAATTAGTTGTCGGATTTTTTCGCGGCTGCTTTGGATTTGGTGACTATTTCGTCTACGATTCCGTATTTTTTTGCTTCCTCGGCGTCCATGAAAAAATCTCTTTCTACGTCTTTTTCTATCTGCGAGAGAGACTTTCCGGTATTTTTTGCCAGAAGTTTATTTAGATTATCTCTGGTCTTTAAAATATGTTTCGCCGTGATGGCGATGTCCGTCGCTTGGCCTTCGACGCCGCCCATCGGCTGGTGAATCATAACTTCCGCATTTGGTAAGATGTAGCGCTTACCGGCTTTTCCGGCGGAGAGAATAATGGCTCCGCCGCTCGCCGCGAGTCCGACGCAAAAAGTAGCAATGTCCGGACGGACATGATTCATCGTATCAACGATAGCCATCGTGGAAGTCACCGACCCTCCGGGCGAATTTATGTAAAGAAAGATATCTTTTTTGCTGTCCTCCGATTCGAGGAAAAGAAGCTGAGCGATAATAATATTAGCGGTATGGTCGTCCACAGGTCCGCCTAAGAAGATGATGCGTTCCCGTAAAAGCCGTGAATAGATATCATAAGCTCTTTCCCCAAACTGGGATTTTTCTATAACGGTTGGTATTATCATATTTGCATGATATATCAAATTGGAATTTTTTTCAAGTTTTTTCTTTTATTAAATAAAATTGCAATGGGTAAAGATATAGTTATAATGAATAGTATGGAAAATTCGTCAGGTTACAATGCCGCAGAGAGCCTGAATGAAACAATAGAAATTCTGGGTCCAGATGAGTGGCAGGAATACAAAGCAATACGATTGAAAGCTTTTAAAACTGACCCGACGTCTTTTGGAGAGTCGCATGAGAGAGAGGAGAAAAAATCAGAAAATGAACTAAGAGCTCTGCTTTCGGATTCCAATTACAAAACTTATGTTGCAAAAATTGGAGACAGAGTTGGGGCTATGGTTTCATACAATCTTTTTGCGCCGCAGCATGTGGAACACACCGCCATGATTTCTTCCGTTTTTACGGATCCTGAATTCCGCCGAAAGGGATTAGGCGAAAGATTAATGAAACGAGTGTTGAGTGACCTGCATAACAATCAAAAAACTTCGAGAGTTAGACTCAGTGTCGGTACTGAGCATGTGCCAGCAAGAGAAATGTATAAGAAATTAGGTTTTACTGAATATGGAGTAGCCAAGAGAGAGATGAAAGTTGGCGGGAAATATTACGATCAAGTTCACATGGAACTCTTTTTTGAGGATATGCTTTAGGAAATTTAATAATTCTTTTTCGCCACAGCTTTTTCCGGGTACGGATTTTCTGAAGCTTAGAAAATCCTGAAGTTTGCTTGCCGCCGCTCGCAAAACCCCCTCCAAAAGCTATGCCTCAACGAGTTTTATATCAGGAAAAGGCTCATTACTGATTTTCCATAAACTGAAATATTTTTTCATTGGTGAGCACATTTTCAGCATGCATTCTTGCGCGTTCGGGGTCTGCGTCTTTATAGTGTTCCAATATCGTTTTGATTTCTTTAGCCACTTGCTCCTCATCCGCAACAATTTTTTCTATTTTTGCGATTTCGTTCAAAATGAGCGCGAGTTTAGCTTTTTTCTCCGCGTCGCCTCTAAATTCTATTCGCAAGTCCTCCGCTTTTTTATTCAAATGCTTTAAATAATCTTCAAACTTAAGCCCCATCTGGGTGACGTCGGACTCCATTCGGTATAAAATTTTATCCAACTCCGCTTCAATTAAAATTTCAGGCAATTCAATTTCACTCGCATCAATTATTTTCTCGATGATTTTTAATCTGGTTTTTTCTTTCGCCTGATTTTGTTTTTCTAATTTTATATTCTCTTTTAATTTAGTTTTAAAGTCAGTAATGTCGGTGAAGGGTCCGAGGGCTCTCACGAACTCATCATTAAATTCCGGTAATTCCTCGATAACTGGCTTTTTATCATCCTTATGTTCTTCTCCTTCCTTATGCACATGAAGTTCTCCCTCCGCCACGTGTTTTTTTGGCGCTCGAGATTTTCTTATATCCAAAATCGTATCTTCTAAATCTTTTTCAGTTACAGTGATATTTTTCTCTGCGTCAGTAATTTTTGAAGTTATTTTTTTAGCGATGTCTTTATAGTCGGGGAGCTTGATTTTTGGCAATATTGCCGTTTTGATCTTAAATCCAAGGGGATTTTTACGAGCCAATTTTGTGATAGAAATTTCCGGCCTGCCGATTGCGTCAATTTTTTCGCTTTGTATTTTTCCAGAAAGAATCTTTGGATAGTAATCATTTAATGCGAGATTTGCCATTTCTTCCAGGATACGAATTTCCGGAACTTTAGAAGCGAGCACGCTCTCCGGCACCTTACCCCTCCGGAATCCGTCCAACTCAAAATCTTCACCGATTTTTTTTAATGCAGCCGCGAAATAAGATTCGAAATTATCTGCCGGTAGTTCTCCTTCAATTTCCACTTCGCTCTTACCCAGTTTAGCGACTTTTATTTTCATATTAGAAGCAGATCGCGATCAACTCGCGTGTCTGATATTTTATTCTCATAATTTTTAAACGTTTAATTTCATATTCTTTTTGTACTTAAATTGCAATCGCGGCTTCTAACGGGATTCATCAGTTTTCAGTCTATATATTTATTTTTACCCAAAAAAAGGCGCCGACTTGAACCAGCACGGCAGTTTTATTTTATTTAGTTTATGGCATTATAATCAACGCCTGTATTGGCATCAGTCGCATTTGAATCTTGCTCTAGTGCGTTTAAGTCAGAAGAGTCCTGGTTCGTAACAGTATTCGTATTTGTTAGAGGAGTGACCGGTTGTTCTATAGTCTTTTTGTTTGACATCCATATATATATAACTCCAACAACAAGAATAATAACGATTACGACTAGTCCTACGAGCGATCCATTTGATTTTGTTTCTGGTTCCATAGTTTCCCCCCATTGATGGGCCAAAATTAAACTAATCTAATAATTTATCAATTAAATACCACCGTTTCCATTTTCCGCGTCCACTTTTGCCTTCAATCCTTCTTTGAGCGACTTGATTGCGTCAATAAGCGCGAGATGCGCGTCTTTTATCAGGGTCTCCGTATCCTGGCCGAGAGTTCTCAATTTTGTTTTATCTCCCTTTACTAATTCATTGATTGAGGCCGATAGAAGCGTATTAATTTCCGCAATTTTTTCATTAGCTGCGGTTAATTTTGTTTCCGCAGTTGCCACAGAATTTTTAGCGCTCGAAACGTCTACTCCTTTTGCCTCCAACTTGGCTATCTCTGCGACAACCTTGACTTTGAGATTAGTTATTCGCAGCACTGCCGCGTCCAACCTCGCTAGCGCGTTTTCTCGCCCAGCTACTCTTACCATCTTAATTTTTACCTGAACGTCATTCTTTTCTTTTTTAATCTGCTCCTTGAGAACTGCCAATTTTTGTTTCGCCGCCTCTCTCTGTGACTTGGTCACGGAACTGCCGTTAGCGTCAACAATGGCGGTGTTTGAATTTGCGTTTCCGCTATCTTCCGCACTCGCAATGACTCCGTCCAAACTGACAGCCATAGCGAAAATAATCAACATTGCGATCAACGAACTTATATATTTTTTCATAGTTTTTTATTTTTTTAGGCTGATAATCCAATCTGCACGGGAATTATATCAGAAAAGCAACCAAAAGCAAGGCAACGATATTTAGGATTTTTATCATCGGATTGATAGCCGGGCCGGCGGTGTCTTTATACGGGTCGCCGACCGTATCACCGGTAACCGCGGCTTTATGAGCATCACTGCCTTTACCGCCGTAGTGGCCTTGCTCAATATATTTCTTAGCGTTATCCCAGGCGCCCCCGCCGGAAGTCATAGAAATTGCCACGAAAAGTCCGGTGATGATAGAGCCGACGAGAAGCCCTCCGAGGACCACTAACCCCTTATCTATTCCAAAAATTAATATTACAAAAATCGGCGCCAATACCGGTATTAAAGCGGGCGCAATCATTTGTTTTATGGCTGCACCGGTGATGATCGAGACGGCTTTTGCATAATCCGGCTTGGCCGTGCCTGCCATAATTCCTTTTATTTCCCTAAATTGCCTCCGGATTTCTTCAACCACTTCGCCGGCAGTTTTTCCTACCGCTTCCATGCAAAGCGCTCCGAAATAGTAAGGCAGAAGCCCTCCCAGAAAGAGACCGACAATAACATATGGATTGCTCAGATCAAAAGAAATATTTTTTCCGGCTTTTACGATTTCTTCCGTATAAGAGGCAAATAGGACCAGAGCGGCCAGCCCGGCGGAACCAATGGCGTATCCTTTTGTAACAGCCTTCGTAGTATTTCCGACAGCGTCCAATGGGTCGGTAACATCACGAACTGATTTTGGAAGTTCTGCCATTTCGGCGATGCCTCCCGCATTGTCGGTAATCGGGCCGTAGGCGTCTATCGCCACGATAATTCCGGTCATGGACAGCATCGACATTGCGGCGACGGCGATTCCGTAAAGTCCGGCATAATGATAACTAATCAAAATTCCGAGAACAATTGTGATTAGCGGCCAGGCCGTGGATTTCATTGAAATAGCCAAACCTTGAATAACATTTGTGCCATGACCCGACACTGAGGCTTTGGCGATAGATTGTACTGGAGAATATTTCGTCGAAGTGAAATATTCTGTAATGAGAACCAGGGCTCCGGTAACAAAAAGACCCACCAGAGAACAGATAAATAAATCACTTACAGAGTATTTGCCGTTTCCGGACATAAGTAAATCGGTCACAGGATAGAAAGTGGCGGCCGCAATCAGACCCGTAGCAATCAGACCCTTATATAAGGCGCCCATTATTTTTACCCCGCCCGGGTCGGGAGAAGCTGGATACTGGCCCCCTCCGCTGAGTCGGACAAACCAAGTACCGATTATTGATGCGAATATTGCCATTGCCCCGAGCACCAGCGGATAAACAATTGCGTTTTTAAATCCCGCAAAAAGAAGCGAACCCAGCAGCATTGTCGCGACTGAGGTAACAGCGTAAGTTTCAAAAAGGTCGGCGGCCATCCCGGCGCAGTCCCCGACGTTGTCCCCGACATTGTCCGCAATCACGCCGGGATTTCTCGGATCATCTTCCGGAATGCCTGCTTCAAGCTTGCCGACCAGATCGGCGCCGACATCGGCTGCCTTCGTAAATATACCTCCGCCCAATCTGGCGAATACCGAAATAAGCGAGGCGCCGAAACCAAGTCCAACGAGAGCCGTCACATCTTTGGTGATAGCGTAAAAGAGAGTTACGCCCAGGAGCGCGAGTCCCACCACTAGAAGTCCGGTAACCGTTCCGCCACGAAAGGCGACTGCGAGCGCACTACCGATCCCACTCCTGGCAGCTTCTGTTGTTCTGACGTTAGCTCTCACTGACACATTCATGCCGATATAGCCCGCAAGCGCTGAGAAAATAGCGCCGACTAGAAACCCGAAAGCCATGACCCAGCCGAGTTTTGGAATAAGACCGATGATCAAGAAGAGGATTGCGGCGATGACGCCGATAGTTTTATATTGTTTGTTCAGATAAGCCTGAGCGCCTTCTTGGATAGCTTTGGCAATTTCCTGCATCCGAGCGTTTCCCGGGCTCTTCTCTAAGATTGACTTAGCTAAAAATAGGCCATAAACAATGGCCACAACTGAGCTCGTGATTGCAAACAACAATGATTGATTCATCCCGTTAGAAGTAGGAAATCTTTAGATTTCCGCTGATTAATTTTTATAATAACGACTATATAAATATAAACTATTCTAACATTTGCCGTGACCTTGATTAACTAAATGTCTCAAACGGGATTCATACTTTTAATCATTTTTCTTCCTCAGCTTCTCTTTCTTCCGATGTGCCGTCACCTTTGATGTCTATTCTCCATCCCGTGAGTTTAGCAGCCAAGCGCACATTTTGTCCACCCTTCCCGATGGCGAGCGAAAGCTGGTCATCAGCCACGATAATGGTGGCTTTATGATCTTCCATATCTAATTCAATTGAAACAACTTTGGCCGGAGAAATTGAATTGGCAACAAAAACTTTTGGGTCTTCCGACCACGGAATGATGTCAATCTTTTCTCCACCCAATTCTTGCGTAATAGTGTTTACCCTCGTGCCTTTCTGTCCGACGCATGAACCGACAGCGTCAATATGTTCGTCATTTGAATAAACCGCTATCTTACTGCGGGCGCCGGATTCCCTCGCGACGGATTTTATTTCGACGACGCCGTTTTGGATTTCTGGGGCTTCCACGGCAAAAAGTTTCTCCAGAAATTTTGGATGGGTGCGGGAAAGGCGCAGATTAATGCCTCGCGGCGAGTCTTCGACGGAATAAAGATAAGCTCTCACTCGCCGTCCTCTCTCCCAAAATTCGCCCGGAATCTGCTCTTCCGCCGGTAAGATGCCTGTGGCGCGGTTAAAATCAACATAAATATTTCCTCTCTCGATTTTTTGCACCACGCCGGCGACAATTTCGCCTTCTTTTGTCCCATATTCATCTATGATCGATGTGCGTTCAGCCTCACGAATCTTCTGGATTATTACCTGCTTGGCGGTTTGCGCGGCAATGCGCCCGTAATCTTCTTTTGATTCTAGTGGAAAAATAATTTCATCATTTAATTCCACCCCCTTTTTTATTTTCTTGGCATCTTCCAGGAGGATGTGATGTTCGGCGTTGAAATGTACTCGCTCATCTTCTGTATCTTTTAGCGAATATTCTCGCTCATTCTCTTTGTTTTCCCTGCTTTTTTCGCCGTCTAAAATGGCGATACTTTCATCGACTACGATTTTTATCTGGAAGAAATCCGTTTTTCCCGTTTCGAGGTCAAACTTGGCGCGGATTATCTGCCCTTTTTTGCCGTAATCTTTTTTATAGGCAGCCGCCATCGCCTGTTCGATCGCGTCCAATATTTTTTCCTTTGGAATTTTCCTCTCTTCCTCCAGCTGTTCCAAGGCTGATTTGAATGTTTTTAGGTCTAACATAACTATTTTAAATGAACGCAGTGATTATTAAAATTGTCACCCCAGCCCCAATTTTGCTTTTACAATATTCGGCGAAGTGCGAGTGGCGGATAGCCACATGCTTTTCTCGGCGCAGCGCTTCGCCCATGACCGTAGGCACCTATTCGGCGCGCGCACTGCGAATGTATATGTTCTGCAAAATTGGGGCTGGGGTTAAGAAAAATATACTCACTGCGTTCGCTATTTTTCCCAAAAAAAAGCCCTGTTGTGCAGGACTCATACGAAAGAATGTTACCATAGGCAATATTTTAATGCAAATAAGTGTGTGGGTTATCCACAATGCAGGTTGTTAGGGCTCACCCCTTTTAGTATGATATCCATATCTTTACGTCTGTGAATTTATGAAAAAATATTTCTCCACAATTGTGCTCTTGTTAATAGTTTTGGCTTCAGTTCTGGTTTCGGTTACTCCGGCAGCTGTTTTTGCCTACGATGGGACTACTTATATTTGTAGTTCAACGCCTTATCAAGTTTGTACTACTATCAATATGATCATCTATCCCTCTTCGTTGGTACCGGGACAGGCCTTTTCCCCTGCTGTTTCAGTTTCAGGTACGAGTGCTCTCGTAAATAATCTAACATATTCGCCTTCAACGGTGCCAGCGGCTGGAACCTCTTTTCAAGGTTGTGTAACTGGCGATTGGGGTAGTCCATGGGAGATCGCTGTACTGCACATACAGCATGGACCGCATCCTAAATTCACTGTCTGTGGAAGTTGGCAAGTTCCTTACCCTTTTGGATATAGTCTCTCTACTCCCGCCAACATCACCGTTACCCAAGGCCAATCCGGACAAACCAGTATTACCAAAACCCTAGCTCAAAACGCAACCACGCAAGCGGTAACTTTGTCCGTTTCTGGGCTGCCTGCAGGGGCTACTCTTACAAGTATTAGTAATAATTCCGGAAGCGCTTCGAATCCAACCAGCACCAGTGACATTGCGATTTCTACGACCAGCACTACAACTGCCGGTACATATCCGATTACCGTGACCGGTCCGACTACCTTGAGCAATACCGGGGTCGTGCAGACTCATACGGCAACCTTTAATCTAATCGTAAATGCTCCTTCTACTGCTTTTGACTATGCTATCTCAAATTCCGGCGATATTATTGTAGATCCCGGAAAGACTGCGTCCAATACTATTTCACTTCGTTTACTTTCTGGCACTGCGGTGGATGCTGGACTTTCCTTTGAGTTTTACGATTCAAACTATAAAACAATTTATTCACTTCCTCGTCCTCCTACTCTAAGTCCCGCCGTCATAAATGCTAATGGTGGTCAAAGTTCGTTTATAGTAAATGGAAATGATCTTTCCCCAGGTATATATCATGTTAAAGTATGGGCTAACGGGGGAGGAGTATACCACAATACTTCTTTTTCCGTTACCGTCAATACACCATTCCCCGATCTCATTGCCTCTGCGCCCATTCCAAGTACCGCAACAGCTTATGCCGCACGAACCTATACGTCAATTATTTCAAATATCGGCAACGGTTCTACACCCTATGCATTCGACAGCGTCTTTCAAACGAGCACAGCTCAATCGGGCGGGGGAACGGTCACTACTTCCCCTCCTGTCTTTACGGGGTCACTTGCTTCGGGTGGCACTGCTACTATAACTTCTCCTTTAATAACTTTTACCGCCGGGGCCACGCCTTCCGTGCGAGCTTGCGCGGATTATTCCGTCTATTGCCCTGGTTGCCCCGGTTATTCAGCAATCCCTGAATCAAATGAACAAAACAATTGTAGTCCTTGGACGAATGTGACAGTTACAGCACCTCCTCCAATGTCAGGCACCCTCTCTGGGGCCCCTAACCCTTGCATAATTGCAACAGGTGCCAGCAGCTGCACCACGACTCTTTCTTGGAATGTAACTAACGCTGAAGTCATAGGATCTGGCGTAACTAGTAACACTGATAATAGTGGAAACACTTCTCCGGACTTCCATATTGTTTATTTGCCTCCTCCTGGGGGAGGATATTACTTTTGGCCGGACACGGGAACCTGGGAAACAGGCACTAAAACGAATGTTGCTGTTCCATACATAAATGGAGGTAGTCATCAAGGAAGAAAATTCTTTCTTTACAACAATTCTAAATCGCTTGTTCCTACTTCTCCAAATGGTTCTGGGATTACGGTGAATGCAAATTGTGCTTCGGGGACGACTTGGAATGGAAGTGTTTGTGCAATAAATACTTACACCGTCACCGCCACTGCCGGAGCAAATGGAGCTATTACTCCCGCTACACGAACAGTTAATAGCGGCGCAACCACAACATTCACAGTTACCGGCTACAGTGCTTCTGTTAGCAGTACTTGTCCTGCCGGATCTCTCGTTGGAACTACTTACACCACAGGAGCCATTGTAGCTGACTGTGCTGTTACTGCGACGTTTGCACTAAATACTTACACCGTCACCGCCACTGCCGGAGCAAATGGAGCTATTACTCCCGCTACACGAACAGTTAATAGCGGCGCAACCACAACATTCACAGTTACTCCAAATACCGGCTACAGTGCTTCTGTTAGCAGTACTTGTCCTGCCGGATCTCTCGTTGGAACTACTTACACCACAGGAGCCATTGTAGCTGACTGTGCTGTTACTGCGACGTTTGCATTCATTCCAGTTATGTCAGGCACTCTTACTGCCGTCCCTAATCCTTGCACTATCGCATCAGGCGCTAGCAGCTGCACCACGAATCTTTCATGGAGTATAACTAATCCTGAAGCAATTACTACCGCTATCACAGCTTCCGGAATGACTAGTATAAATGTGACTAACACTTCAGCTTCTCCTCAGTCTGGCGTTCAACCTGCGTCTGTTCCATACAACTCCAGAACATTTTTTCTCTATAATAACGCCAAATCACTTGCCTCTGTTACGGTAAATGCAAATTGTATAACAGGCACTACCTGGAATGGCACTGTCTGCGCCGCACCTCTGACAATGTCCGGCACCCTCTCTGCCAACCCAAACTCTTGCACAATCGCATCAGGCGCGAGCAGCTGTACCTCGACTCTTTCTTGGAGTGTAACTAATCCTGAAGTTGTCCTCGGATCTGCTGTAACCAGTAGCACCAACAATAGTGGAAACACTTCACCCAACTTCTATATTGTTAGTAATCCTTCCTTGCCTCCAACTACAGGAAACTTTGACTCGGGCACCAAAACGAGTGTCGTTATTCCTTACCTCAATGGAGGTATCCATCAAGGTAGAACATTCTATCTCTACAATAATGGCAAATCGCTGGTTCCTACTTCTCCATCCGGTTCTGGAATTACAGTGAGCGCAAATTGTATAGCAGGCACTTCCTGGAATGGCACTGTCTGCGCGGCTTCGTCTTCTTCCTTAATGTCCGGCACCCTCTCTGCCGTCCCTAACCCTTGCATAATTCTAGCGGGAGCAAGCAGTTGCCCGACGACTCTCTCTTGGAACACAATAAACCCTGAAGTTACCCCTTCTTCTATTACTTCTTCTTATCCTGCTCCCAATACTGTTGTGGCCACCGGAAATTCAGGCAGTCAGTCGGTCACTATACCGTACAACTCCAGAACATTTTTTCTCTCTAATAATGGCAAATCAATTATCTCTGTTACGGTGAACGCCAGTTGTATTTCAGGCACCACCTGGAATAGCACCGTCTGCGCCGCCACAGCTTACCCCGTTCTTTCTGTCGGGAACATTGATGTTTCAAATTATGTTATTGCTTCGACAAAAACTAATAAGAATATCGCTTGGTACAATAATCTATTACAAAATAGTGTCTTAGCTCTAAAAAACACACTTGCGCCGACCACCTATGCTCAAGGGGGAGTAGTGACAGGAAAACCAATCCGGCTTTCAACACCCGTCATCAATAATTCAAGCATAGTGATAACCACCCCATTCACCAACAAATATTTCATAGATATTGGCAATAACAATCCTTCTCTTACACCCGGAGTGCTTACGGGGTGGGATTTAGTAGTTACGCCTCCCGTTACTCCTGGCATAGGGGCAGGTACTACAGTACCTTCAGTCGGAGATATCCCCGGAAGTTTGCCGCAAGGTATGCACGGAATTGTTTTCTGCGCTGATGTAAATACTAATGTTTCAAATCCAACACAAATTATTACTCCAGCAAATCAATATGGTCGCTGCACAAGCAAACTAATAAGTGATATTGGCGTCGCAACCGACGGCAAGTGGTCTGACCCCAACTGTTCGACAGCTTGTCCTTCTGTCGCAAGGACCGTAATTCGCACTTGTACTAACCCAGCTCCTGCCAATGGCGGCGCCGATTGTCTCGGTTCAGCCACTTTCAACTGTCCAGCAGTTCCATCATGTCCCGGCCCGGGCACCACAATCAATGGCCTATGTGCCAAGCCACCTGATGGTTCGAGTTATTCATCGACATCGATGCCAGACGGACCATATTGCGCTAAAGGCACGTTATCATCTTTTTCGGGTTCAGGTCCATGGACATGGTCTTGTCTCGGTAGCGGTACTAATCACACGGATGCTAGTTGTAGCGCTTCGCTATCCACTGTCGTAATTCCAGTTGCGGGCGTCTGTTCAACACCTCAACTTCACTACTTCTGTTCTCAACCGCCAGGTGATACAGGAAGTATAAATCGATTTAGTGGTCCTTCTAAGTGGACTTGGACTTGTCCCGGAACTTCCACATCCGCAAACTGTTCGGAGAATAAATCGCCAATTATTATAGAACCTTAAAAATAATGGAAAATCCTACACTTTCGAACATTTGCGAGGATTTTTTGCTATACTATAAACATGCAGATTGACGAAGAACAGTTCAAGAAATTTATTTTAGAATCAAAATTTGTTTCTAAAACGGATTTTGACCAAGCCCAAGCGGAAGCCGACGCCAAAAAACAAAAAATCGGGAATATTTTACTTTCCGCGGGCAAAATATCGGAAACCGATTTAAAGCGCACAGAGGCTTTTGTATTAGGGATACCATTTATTAGTTTGACGGATCAGAAGATTGATTTTTCTGTGCTTTCCTATATTCCGGAACCGATTGCGCGCAATTACAATATAGTCGCCTATAAGAAAAGCGATAAGGGTCTTGAGGTGGCGATGCTGGACGTTGACGACTTGCCGGTAATTGATTTTATCAGAAAGCGCTCCGGCCTTAAGATCCTGCCTCGGCTGACGGATACTGCTTCGATCAAGGCTGTGCTTGTGCAATATAGAAAAAGCCTGCAGGTTGAATTTCAAAATATTATCCAAAAAGAATCCACCACAATCGGGGGAACCTATAGCGGCGACGAAATTGATAAAGGAGAAGAAAAAACTGAAAAGGAATTAAATGTTCTGGCGGAAGATTTGCCAGTCGTAAAAATCGTTGATTCATTGATTTTTCACGCAATTCTGCAAAATGCGTCCGATATCCATATCGAACCGGGAGAGCATGAGCTCACCGTCCGCTACCGGATCGACGGCATTTTGCATGACGCGATGGTCTTGGATAAAGCCGCCGGCGCGGGAATCACCGCGCGCATCAAAGTATTGGCGAACTTGAAACTGGATGAAAAAAGATTGCCTCAAGATGGAAGATTTAAAAAAGAACAAGACGGAGAAAAAATTTCTTTTCGTGTTTCCACCTTGCCTACTTTTTTCGGAGAAAAAACAGTGATGAGAATTTTAAAAGAAAATGCGCACGGATTTTCTCTGGAGTCGCTTGGTTTCCACGGAGAAGGGCTGGAGCGAATACATTCGTCCCTCCTGCAGAAGACAGGGATGGTTCTGGCCACCGGACCAACCGGGAGCGGAAAAACGACCACGCTCTACACGATGCTTGATATTTTAAACAAACCGGAGGTTAATATTTCCACTGTGGAAGATCCGATCGAATATCAAATGCCGAGGGTTAATCAGACACAAGTCAAGCCTGAAATTGGCTTGACTTTTGCCAATGGTCTTCGCTCGCTCCTGCGCCAAGACCCGGATATAATAATGGTAGGAGAAATCAGAGATGGGGAAACAGCATCGCTAGCCATCAATGCTTCGCTCACCGGACATTTGGTTCTCTCAACTATTCATACCAACTCTGCCGCTGGTTCAATACCGAGATTGATCGATATGGGAGTTGAACCTTTTTTAATAACCGCTACGGTCAAGACAATTATCGCGCAGCGATTGGTACGCAGGCTGACCCCCAGTAAAGAAAAATATTTTTTGTCGAACGCTGAAATCAAAAATTTGGCCAAAGTGGTTGATTTAGATCGAGCCATTGGTTTTTTAAAAGCGGAAAAGATTATCGGCGGGAGTGACACCTGGGATAAAATTCCTTTTTATAAAGCTGTCAAGAGCAGCGAGTTCGCCGACGGATATTCAAATCGTATCGGAATGCACGAAGTCCTAAATGTAAGCAGCACTATAAGGGATATGATTATCAAGGGGAGTTCGCAGGATGAAATAGAAGTGCAGGCGAAAAAAGAAGGAATGATGACAATGCTTGAAGATGGAATTTTTCAAGCAGTCTTGGGAGTGACAACTTTAGAAGAAGTATTTCGAGTTGTTTCCGAATAAAGTAAATACTCTGAATTACGAAACTCTTCATCAGCGCAGCTTTTCTTCGGTACGGATTTTTCAAAAGAAGACAGACGTAAAAAATCCTTAAATTTGCTCGCCCGGAAAGTCATAACATGACTTTCCGGGCGCAAAACCCCTTCGAAAATTGCGCTTCAACGAGTTTCGTAATTCAAGGATAAATAAAAATTTGACAAATATATTTGGGGTATGCTAGAAATAAGCAAATGTACCATGAGTACGAGCCTGGGCATGTGCCTGGGAAGGAGAGTAGTATGAGTATCAAGCAGATAGCTAGGTGTTTAATGCTAAGTGACTATGGCTACTTAAGCCCAGAAACCATAGAAGCGCTGTACTTTAAAATACGAGCTGCTTTAAAAGAAAAGGGGAAAAAAAGAAAGGAGAGAATATCAAAAAAATAAAATTGTCGGCATCGCCACTTGTGTGTATGGATGGTGCAGGACAACGCTATCCACACACAAGTGAGGCAGGGTTATCCTGCGCTCACTTGTTTTCATTTTGTATGGTAAAATATATGATACCGATATATGCTTTTCTCGTACAAAGCAAAATCAAAAGAAGGTGAGATAACGGAAGACGTGTCAGAAGCCGCTGATCGCTTGACGCTAGCGCATGATCTGCGGAGCCGTGGGCTGGTTCCCATAACCATAACCGAAAAAAAAACTAAATTTACCATCAATCTCTCTTTTCTTACCGGCATATTTTTTTCGAAAGTCTCGGTTTCGGAGCAGATTATTTTGACAAAAAATTTAAGTGGAATGTTGACAGCGGGGCTTTCGCTTTTCCGGGCATTGTCTGTTTTAAAAAAGCAGACAAAAAATAAAAAACTAAATTCAATTTTAACGTCCATTTCGGACGATATAAATGGCGGAGGGACATTATCCTCGGGGCTCTCGAAATTTCCTGATGTTTTTTCAAAACTTTTCGTGTCCATGACTAAAGCGGGCGAAGAATCCGGCACTCTCTCTACTGCTCTATCGGATATAGGTCTAAATCTGGAGAAAGCGCATTCTTTAACCAAGAAAATACGCGGGGCCCTTATGTATCCCGGGATAATACTCTCCGCCATGGTGGTGATTGGAGTCTTGATGTTTGCCTTTGTGGTGCCGACACTGGCCTCCACTTTCAAGGAGCTCGGAGTCGCCTTGCCCCTTCCAACCCGGGTCCTTATTTTCTTTGGCAATTTTTTCTCTAAGAATTTAGTACTGACTTTTGTGATCATAATTGGCGCTGGCTTTGGAATCTTTTTCCTTTTCCGGGCTAAATTTATGGCAAAATATATTGATTTTGTCGTTATTCGTATTCCTATGATCGGCACTTTAGCAAAAGAATTAAATACCGCCCGCACGGCCCGCACTATCTCTTCGCTACTTACCTCCGGCGTTTCCATTACCAGAGCCGTCGAAATAACCGAAGATGTGGTGCAAAATATTTATTACAAAGAAGTCTTGAATGCTGCAAAGTCCGGGATAGAAAAAGGAGCTCCATTTTCGCAAGCTTTTGCTGCCAATACCAAACTTTATCCGGTAATGATGTCCGAAATGATACAAGTCGGAGAAGAAACTGGAAAATTGTCTGATATGTTGCTCCAAATTGCCTCGTTTTATGAGGAAAAAGTGGAAGATAAAACAAAAAATCTCTCCACTATTATTGAGCCTATTCTGATGATACTGATTGGAGCGGGGGTTGGTTTCTTTGCAATTTCCATGATTACGCCGCTTTATTCAATCTTAGGCAGTATCAATTGACATCATGACAAATCATTACAAACAAGGATTAACTGCTTTAGAAATATTGGTAGTGATTGGCGTGCTCGGCATTATTATTGCCGTTGTGCTTCCGCAGTTTTCAAAAACAAAGGAACTCCAAGTTCTTAAAAACGCAGTGGCCGATGTGCTCTCCGATATCGACAAGGCGAGGGCGCAGACTCTTTCATCCTTAAATTCTTCGGAATATGGTGTGCGTTTTGAATCCGATCGGGTTATAATCTTTATGGGCATGTCTTTTTCAAGTGGCGATTCTAGCAACGAAACGACAAGCATAACGTCACCTGCGAATATTTCAAATGTTACTTTAGGTTCCGCGAGCGGTTCTTCAGGAGATATGTATTTTAACCGTCTTTCCGGAAGTCCAAGTAAGACTGGCACGGTGACTATTTCCACGACTTCTTATTCGAAAATTATTACGATTTCCGCTACCGGCGCGTCAAGTGTAAATTAAGTCCATGAGAAAAATTTTTAAAATTAGGGGGTTCCCCGGTAGTGAGACTTGGCGAAGTATGAAGTGCCTTTTGGCAAAAGCCAAAAAATCGCCAAGCTCTACTACCGGGTTCATGACAGTCGAAGTGTTAGTGGCCGTTTCCATTATTACTGTTTCACTTTTAGCAGCCTCGGCTGTCGCCCAAAAATCTATTTATGTTTCCCGTCAGGCTTTTCATTCGACGCAAGCGGCGTTTCTCTTGGAAGAAGGAGCCGAGAATGCGCGTATTGCCCGGGATAATGCCTGGAGCAATGTGTCTTCTCTCAATGGAGCGGAGCAAATAGGCATTTTTACCAGGACGGTTGTCGCATCCGACGTGAATCGAGATAATACAACCAAAAATATAGCCGCGACCGGCACGGATGATCCGGGAACAAAATTAATTACTGTAACCTTATCCTGGATTGAAGGGGGAGTAACTATTTCTAAAACATTACAATTTTATTTATCAGATATTTTTTCATGATTAAAATTATTAAAAATGCCTTTTCGGCAATCCGCCGAAGAGGCGGAAAGAAAAATGGTTATGCCGTTTTGGAGCTTCTTTTTTACATTGCTTTTTTTGCTATTTTTTCAATTATATCCATTGATTCGATGATTGTGATGGCTAAATCGTTTAAGGAAACAGCGATTCTGACAGAGTTCGCGCAAAGCGGAGCGATAATGGAGCGAATGTCGAGAGAAACTCGGCAAGCTTACGGCATAGATTTTACAAGTACGACTAGCGATTTAAAATTGAACACCAAAGATTCTTCCGGTGTGAATAAAACTATCGAATTTAAATTTATCAGTCCAAATATTCAACTTTGGGATTCCGGTAGCAACATAGGTAATTTAAACCCCCCGAATATCGTGGTAACTGCTCTGAGTTTCACGCAAATAACCACGGGGAGCGGCAAAGCAGTCAAAATATCTTTAACAATTAGATCGAATCGCGATTCGTCGAATCGGCTTCAAGATTTTAACGATACGGTGGTGCTTCGGGGGAGTTATTGATTATGAAAAAAATACATTTTTTCCGTCCGTGGCGGATCAATCAGGAGTCAAAAAAAAATACAAGAAATAGTGGCGCAGCGATGCTGATATCCGTGATTTTTTTCCTCTTTATTTCTTTGGCGATAATTTCTGGTTTGGTCGGTCCAACTGTGCAGGAATTTAAAATAACAAACGATTTAATTAGTTCTCGCCAAAGTTTTTTTCTTTCCGAGTCAGCGGGCGAGGATGCGTATTTTCGCTTAAAGACCGCTAAAACCCTCGGATCGACCGACACTATTACTTTGGGAGGCAATTCCGCCACCGCCACGATAGCAGATTCGGGCTATAATCAAAAACTTATCACTTCTCTGGGTGATGTTTCTTCCAGGCAAAGGAAAAATGAACTTCTTTTAACCACCGGGGTGGGAATTTCTTTTAGTTACGGCATTCAGTCCGGCGTGGGCGGGTTCGTAATAGGCAACGCTGTGGTGAACGGCAATGTCTATTCAAATGGAAACATAACCGGAAACAACGGCGCTGCTTTCACGGGGTCCGCTTTTACGGCCGGAGGAATTATTGACAATATTGATGTCGGATCAAGTGGTACAGGAGACGCTAGAGGACATACCGTAAAAAACTCTACTGTTGTCGGCAATCTTTATTGCCAAATCGGAAGCAACAATGATAAACCTTGCAATACATCGCAGCCTGATCTTCCTCAAGTCCCCATGCCCATCACGGAGGCCATGATTGACGCATGGAAAGCGGATGCCGAATTAGGCGGAACGACTGTCGGAAACCTGACCATCTCAACTCCCACGGTTTTAGGACCCCAAAAAATTACCGGCAATTTGGCCATCAATTCCAATCTGACTATCACCGGCACTCTTTATGTGGTGGGCAACATCACTACCAATAATAACGCTCAAATTGCTCTCTCCAGTTCTTACGGCGCTGCGGGTGGCATCATCGTCGCCGACGGGCGGGTGGTCCTATCGAACAATGCTCAGTTTGCCGGATCAGGAACCCCCGGCACCTATATACTGCTCACAACCACCAGCACTTGCCCAATAGGCGCCAGTTGTGCCGGGAATAATGCAATAGATATTTTGAACAATGTAGGCGCGGTAATCGTCAACGGCCAAAATGGCACGGTGCATCTCAACAATAATGTTACTCTGAACGAAGTAGTGGGTGAAAAAATTATTGTAGACAACAGCGCGACCGTAAATTATCTTTCGGGTTTTGCAAGCCAGGATTTCAATTCTGGACCCTCGGGCGGATGGAATATTAAAAGCTGGAAAGAAGTCAAATAATGAATGGGTTGTAGGTTCTAGGTGCTAGGTGCTAGAATGATTGAATGAATAAGAGAATTATTATCGGCAACTGGAAGATGAATCCGCTAACCGAAAAAGAAGCGGAAAAATTGTTTGAGGCTATCGCCCAAGGCGTTTCCAGAATTAAAAAAACTTTAGTGGTTGTCTGTCCGCCATTTATCTATCTGGACAAACTGACAAAAATCAGAACACGTAAAATAAAGCTCGGTGCGCAAGATGCCTTCTTTGAAGAAAAGGGAGCGTTTACCGGAGAGGTTTCTCCGGAGATGTTATACAACATGGGTGTGAGATATACGATCTTAGGCCACTCGGAGCGACGAGCGCTAGGCGAAACAAATGCATTGGTTAATAAAAAAATCAGGGCGGCACTTGCCTCGGGCCTCGTCCCGATACTTTGTGTGGGAGAGGCAGTTCGCGACGAAAACCATGGTTATTTTAATTTAGTGAAAACACAATTATCCGAGTGTTTGGACGGAGTAAAAAAGACTTTCATTTCAAAAATTATTATTGCTTACGAACCAATTTGGGCGATTTCCAGCACCGTTAATCGCCACGATGCCTCCGCCGCTCTCTGCCGAGAGATGGCTGTTTTTATTCGCAAGGTCATTTCTGATAAATTTGGGGGAGAGGCCAGGAGCACTCAAGTCATATATGGAGGCTCTGTAAATGAAATAGACGCGCCGGACTTTTTAAAAGACGGAGGTATTGATGGGCTGCTCGCTGGCCGCACCAGTCTCCTTGCCTCGAAATTTATAAATATTGTAAAAATATGCGAAGCATTGAATCAATAAAACTTCTAAAAGGAAAAAAAGTCTTATTGCGGGTGGATTTTAATTTACCTATAAAGAATGGAAAAATATCTGATGATTTTAGAATTATAAAAGCATTACCGACGATAAAGTTTTTGCAAAAAAAGGACGCCAGAATAATTTTAATCACCCATCTGGGCGACGGCGGAGAGAGCCTCCTGCCGGTATCCAAGATTTTAAATAAATATATTAAAGCAAAATTTGTTCCGGAAGTTATTGGTCCGCGGGTCGTCAAAACGGTAGAGGGGATGAAAAACGGAGAAGTTGTAATGCTGGAAAATTTGAGAAATAATAGCGGAGAGAATGATTGTAATAAAATTTTTGCCTTAAATTTAGCAAAGCTCGCAGATATCTATGTCAACGAAGCTTTTCCGGTTGATCACCGCGAGGCTGCTTCGATAGTTCTCTTGCCGAAGCTACTGCCTTCTTACGCGGGTTTTCAGCTGTCACTGGAGGTGAGAAATTTATCGCGCGCTTTTAAAAATCCCAAAAAGCCGTTTCTTTTTATCTTAGGAGGCGCAAAATTTTCCACGAAAATACCATTAATTAATAAATTTTTAAGGTTAGCCGATTGCGTTTTTGTCGGCGGAGCATTAGCCAATGATTTTATTAAAGCAGAAGGTTATGAAGTGGGCAGGTCTCTGGTTGATAAAGTGCCGTATGATATTAAAAAATATCTTAAAAATAAAAAATTAATTCTTCCAGTTGACGTCTTGATAAAAAATGAGGGTAAGTTGATTGATAAAAAGGTAACCGAGATTAAAAAAAATGAAATTATTTTAGACCTTGGAAACCAGTCCGTTAAAAATCTCGAGCCGATTATAAAAAAGGCAAAACTTATTCTTTGGAATGGACCGCTCGGCAAATATGAATTTGGCGGCGGGATGTCAACTAAAAAAATATTAAAACTAGTCGCGCGATCCAAAGCCGAAAGCATAATCGGAGGGGGAGATACAGTGGTTCTGATAACCGAGGCGAAATTGGAGAAGAAATTTTCTTTTGTATCCACCGGTGGCGGAGCGATGCTGGAATTTCTCGCGAGTGGCACCCTCCCGGGCATCAAAGCGCTCGAATAATTGCCCTTTTTATTTATAAGAATTCTTTGAAAGTGTTGCACTAACACGTTGGATGCTCCTGAGCTACGTATACTTGACTTCAAGGTAAAATTATGCTGTACTTTTAGCGTAGGTCATAGGTGGATAGTACGTTGATAATTAAAAGTAAAAGTTATCAAGGATGTAACGAATCACATTTCGACAGGTGAATATTGTATCTAAAAATTTTGGATATACTATTCACTTGTCGAAAAATCCAAAATGGCATTCTGGAGCCCTAATAAAGCGGCAGGAATGGAGAAGCGGAGACGGCATCCTAAAAAAGCGATGTTCGCCCGAGCTCTCGTTTTGAGATGAGTGAAATCGTTATGAAAATACATTTCGCGCAATTTGATCCGCGTCCCCAAGGAGCGGAAGCCAACAACGCAATTTTTTCTCTCGGTCCCGTGATTGGGATTGAGGTTACAATCTCTGCTCTGGCAGACCGGTGTGTGGTCAATATTGACCACCACGGTTTCAATCACACATCGGAGACACCAAGTGCCTGTGAAAGGGCGCCTGGACAATTCGATTATCTGCCAGAGGGGGAGACTTTGGTCTTCGCTACAGTCCGACCGGATGCGGATTCAGTAACGGCCATGGCATATTTTCTGAACTTGGTGGAAAATCGCCAGAGCAACCGGGACCTGATAAAACAGATCGGACGGTTTGACCGTCTCGGGCCTTCGGCTGGAAAGCCTTCGGCCGTAGTAACGGCCATTGCACGCAAAGCGTGCGATTTCAAACTCCCGCTCAAAGAGCGGGTGCAGTGGGTTGCCGACTTGTTGGTGGGTGCCGACAAGTCCGACGAGATCGCCACGCTTAACGCGGCGCGCGACTCCGAGCTAGAGGCTGCCCGAAAAGCGTCGGAGCTTTCGCTCCGCGCCGACGACAGGATTGCGTGCGTGGTTTCCACGCATCGGTTCGCGACCAACTTGGGGTATGAAAGTGCTGCCGTGGTCGTGGCGATGAACCCCTACATGTTGGTGGACTCGAAAGACCCCGCTAAGGGGACTTACCGAAAATTCACAGTGTGCCGGTATGATTCGCACGTTCCGTGCGACTTGCCGGCGGCACTCGTCGAGCTTCAGGAGCTTGAGCCGGGCTGGGGTGGACGTGGTGACATCTTCGGTTCCCCCCAAGGCGTTAGCTCAATACTCCCATTCGAGAAGGTGGTTGAGGTGGTTTCGCGTCATCTGAAATAACCCGGGTAAAACCGGCGCGCGTCGCAAGCGTGAATAGAATTGTATAAATCGTGAGCGTGGAATTGCGAGCGCTCACACAAACAATTTCCAGCACTGCCTTTGGTGGTGTTGGACTTTATTGAGCCGAGCAATTTATTTGGTCGGTTCATAGAGTTCTTTAAAAATAGTGTTCATGGCGTTCTGGTAATTTTTTATGATTAAGTTTTCAGAACACTATGAACACTAAAATCGTCCCAATCAGTGAGGCTCTAACAGCTCTCCGTGCTGCTGGCAAGAACATTCCCGGACCAGGCTCTTTCGGAGTGTGGTTTGGGATGTTGTTTGCCGGAGATCGCTCCACTTGCTGTGATGAAGCAGCAATTATGGAGGTTGATGGCACGTTAGCATCAGTCGCAACTATTTCTTCGAATGGAGAGATGGATTCAGGTGAGCCGACTATTGTCGGTCTTTACACCTTGCCGCAGTTTCGCGGACAGGGCTTTGGAAAAGCGGTTATGGAAGTCGCCATCCGTCGGTGTCTCGCTCGCGGGTTTCACAAAATCCGCGTGGATGCGCTTACAAAAGGCGCAATTCAGGTTATCGCTTCGCTTCCGGAGGAGCTTCAGAATGCTCTGGTCATTCACGACCAATCGAATTTCGGTAGCTTGCTGCCGCAATAATTTAATCCCTCCGCAAAGGGTCAAACAATATCAATCGGACGAGTTTGTGCGGAAGCTCGTCCACTTTATTGAGTTCATCACAGCGTGGTGGATTCATAGAGTTCTTTACAAAGTTTTGTCATAGCAAGTTGCGTCTGTGGTTACATGGAAATAACTTGCTATGTCAAAACAAGATCAAAATCAAGCCTGTCCATCAGGTCAGAATGCGGCTGGCTCCGCAAACGTTTTTGGAATCCTCAACAATTGGAGAGTAATCGCAGAAGATCCATTGAATCAGAAAGTGGTTGTCATTACGACTACCAATGGAATGCCGATGATGGCAGACGCTGACACCGGTGGCATTGAGACGACGAAACTCATTGCTGAATCCAAAGGGCCGATAGTTTTGATTCGTTGGGCAGGGAAGGAAGAAGTTTCCGAAGAAATCATGCACTCTTTCTCCTTTCCAAACCTGGAGGCTTTCCTAAAGCACTGTCAGGATGAGATACGGCAGGCGGAAGAAGACCGTATGAATGCTCGTGAGAGCTACGTCATCGATCCCCCGGTCACGGAGCATGAATTACTGGGGGAATAGTCTATATCCGCCGCAGCGGGTCAAACAATATCAACCCGGACGAGTTTTTGCGGAAGCTCGTCCTCTTTATTGAGTTCGTGAATAATTTTCGCGGATTCATAGAGATAGTTTTTTAAAACCAATAGTATTCATAAGCAATTTTTCGCTGAAGCAGTTCGGCGGCAGATTGCTTATGAATACTGAAATAACCGTCGGCGACTTGTTCGCCGACAATCGTTCACCGCTCACTGTTATCCGCGAGGATAACGGACAGCGGATATTGGTTCACCCGATGCTCGTGGAATACGTCTCCGCGGATCGGGTGAAAATTCTTGTACCCGGAAAAGAGGGGGTACGGTCGCGTGGTGCCGGAAGACTCGCGAGCAAATTAAGGTACAGGGTTCGTTCACCCAACACTAGAACCTCTTATGAAAGCAAAATTTTCATTCGAGGTTCTTTTTTTTGTGAAAAATAATTAAAAAGTAGGCAAGGTTTAATAAGATTTACTTTTATTTATTAATTAATCACATCTACGTCATGGCGTAGATTCCAAATAGGTAAATGTATCCATCAAAGCGCTTGGATGATTTTTTCTTAAGCGATAACTAATCATTGACTTTTGCTTCCGGAGATTATATAACTCAGGACAGAAGAAGTACTTTTAAAATTTATAGATGGCTGTATCTTTGAGTCTCTGATTTAAATCCGAGATTGAGGGATGCAGCCAACTCAAACTCGAGCTGCAGAAAATACAAACTGTTTAATTATGAAGAAGATCATCACAGAAATCTGCATCGGTTTAGTCAGTGGTATGTTGATCAGTGGAGCCATCCTTTATTGGTTAGGTTACTCTTTCCATGATACCTTCGCCTTTTTAAGGACCCGAAATTCCTCGCTCCCGCCACCCCTGGAGATTTCTCCGTATCGCTATGTGGAACTTCTCTCAACGAACTACAGCTATGCGAGATATGTTTTCACTACCCCCACAGGATTTAAGGGGCATGGAGATTGGCACCCAGTCACAGAGTTGCCAATGCTTTGGTCTCACGTAACTCATGACAGGGAGAAGAACCTTGGACTTAAGTCAGACATTCAGTTTGCGATTACGACCAATAGTCCCTAATACTTGAAGGGTCAGATTTTCACGCAGCGCGTTGCATTCAGCACCGCGCTGTTCTTATTCTTTCTAGGAAGCTAAGAAGCAAGTGCGCCAAGAAGCTGTTTTTGGATTTTTTCTGCGTTTCCCTTAAAATCTTTCTCACCACCGACAGTTTCCGGCCAGACCCATATGTGGGCGTGAGGTATCTCTTCGCCGTAGACTTGAGCGCGAATGATATCGGCGTTGAATGCTTTTTTTTGAGCCAGCGCTATTTTTTTTGCAACTTCAAAAAACTCTCCAGCATTTGGAACATCCCAAACCCATCGGTAATGCTTTTTTGGTACTATCTGGGTATGTCCTGGACCTCTTGGCTTGATATCCAAAAAAGCCAAGAAATTTTCATCCTCATAAACTATTTCAGACGGTATTTCTTTTTTTATAATTTTGCAAAAAATGCAGTTTTCCATGGAAAGTTTTTTAATATAACTTTTGGAGGGGTTTCGAGGCTGGCGAGCCGAGAAGTTCAGGATTTTTCAAGCTTCGAAAAATCCGTACCGGAAAAAGTTTATATTTAAAAACTTTCTCTATTATATGCTAAAATTCGAATCATGCAAAAGTATGGCGAAATGCTCCGGACGCTTCTAGAAAAGAGGGGTATAACTGACGAGGCTCAAGCTGAAATTTTTCTTAATCCAGACTATAAGCGAGATTTGCACGACCCTTTTTTAATGAAAGATATGAATAAGGCTTGCGAGAGAATTTTTCAGGCAATAGAAAATAAAGAAAAAATAGTTGTATATGCTGATTATGATTGCGACGGGATACCCGGAGCCGTAATTTTGAATGATTTATTCAAACTTTTGGGATATAAAAATTATGAAGTTTATATACCGCAGCGCAATAGCGAGGGATACGGCCTAAATATAGATAGTATAAAAAGTTTTACCGAATCAAAAGTAAAATTAATCATAACTGTTGACCTTGGCATTACGGCAATTGCGGAAGTGGCGCAAGCATCTCTCCTCGGCATTGATGTGATAATCACCGATCATCACTTGCCCATTGTAAATCAAGCTTCGTCGCAAGAGAATTTTCTCGGGTCCTCGGTTCCCTGGGGTCCCATACCCCAGCCAGACCAGCTCGAAAACTCTCTCGCGACGGAAGCTTTCATTCTCCCTCGCGCCTATGCGGTTCTAAATCCAAAAGTAGATGATTATCCGGAAAAAATGCTCTGCGGAGCGGGCGTCGTTTTTAAATTGGTGCAGGGATTTATAAAAAAATATGCAAGTGAGAACAGAGGGAATAAGAAATTTAATATTAAAAACGGCGCGGAAAAATGGATGCTGGATATGGCGGGCTTGGCGACGCTTTCCGATATGGTTCCGCTTATCGGAGAGAACAGAGCCATTGCTTATTTTGGAATGAAAGTGTTAAAAAAATCTACTCGCCCCGGCTTGCAAAAACTTCTGGCAAAAATGAATATTGACCAGAGAAATTTATCGCCTGATGATATAGGTTTTATGGTAACGCCGCGATTAAACGCTGCATCCAGAATGGATAATCCAATGAGAGCCTTTGAGCTTCTCGCCACCGAAGATGAAGTGCAGGGGGGAATGCTTGCAGATCATTTATCAAAAATAAATGATGAAAGAAAAACTATCGTTACCGGAATTATGCGTGACGTTCATAAGACACTTGAAAAATTTAAAGAAAAAGAGAAAGAAGTAATAGTAATCGGGAATCCCAGTTGGCGTGTGGGTGTTTTGGGGCTGGTCGCCAGTAAAATTGTGGATGTTTACAATAAACCTGTTTTTGTCTGGGGCAAGGACGAGAATGATATTATCCGTGGGTCTTGCCGCAGCGACGGCGCGGTATCAGTGGTAGAGCTTATGACCGGGGCTCGCGAATCGTTTATAGATTTTGGCGGCCATGAGCTCGCCGGAGGATTTACCGTTTTCAATGAGAAAATTCATTTTCTGGAAGAAGTATTATCGAAGGTTTTTAAGATGGTAAAACGAGAAAAAATAAATAGCGTTGCAACACACGATATCAAGTCCAGTTTGGATATAGTAAATATTTCTCTCTGGCGTGAAATAGAGAAGCTCGAGCCTTTTGGTTTGGGAAATCCAAAACCCATTTTTCTTTTTGAAGGCGCGAAGATAGAAAAGCTGAAAAAATTCGGTAAAAACGGCTCCGGGGAGCACCTGGAAATTATCTTCTCTGATTCCAGCGAGAATAAAGCGAAAGCTATTTCTTTTTTTTCCAATACTGATTCTTTCAAAAAAACGCTGTCGCTTGGACTTGATGTAAATTTGCTCGCTACTTTTGATTTGTCTAGATTTAAGGGAAGAGAGGAATTAAGATTGAGAATAGAAGATATTTATTAATGGTAATGATAGAATAAAACTCATGCCAGAATTAGGACCTAAAAATTTATCTTCTTTAAGAGAAATTGGCAAGAAGCTAAAGGAAGGAGGTGGGCTTAATGTGTCGCAAGCAGAAGTTTTAGAGTTGCTCAACTCTTTTAATGAAGAATATATTGGAATGGGAAGAGAAGTAATTACAGTTGATCTCCAAAGAAGCGAAGGGCCTGAGAAGATCGTGGCTGTAAATTATCGAGATATGAGTCCAGAAAGAGCTAAAGAAATTTTCTACCTGCAGAGAGTTTTTTCTACATTGTTTCCTCATAACTTTCCACATTTTTATGTTTCCTCGGGCAAAAATTCTAAATCGACAAATGAAAATGTTTCAGGCACGGTCAGACAGAAAATAAAAGGTCCTATATTAGTGAATCTTAAAAAAGGAATCAAGCCAGAATCAACGTTTTATCCATTAGAAAAAGTCAAAGATGCTTGTCAAAAATTAGGAATTCAAATAAAAATGGATCTTATTGGTAATAATAATTTTATATTAGGGGCTGACGGCGGGGAGTATTATGTCGACACCTTAGATGATTTTAATGTTAAACAATGGAGTATAGTTAAAATAATTAAATACATGAAAAATAATAATTTTACTCCAGCAGATATAAGAATTGTTCAGATGAGTATCGAAAGATTAAAAACACTTGGCCTTAAATGAAAAATAATACCATCACAATTTATACCGATGGGGCGGCGAAGGGGAATCCCGGGTCATCCGGCTGGGGAGCTATTTTTTTGATGGGAAACAGGGTTTTGGAGATTGGCGGTGGTGTAGAACATGCGACGAATAATCAAATGGAATTAACCGCGCCGATAGAAGCTTTGAAATATTTAAAATCTAGAATGTCAAAGACCGTCTCGGACATTGAAATTATTTCTGATTCAAAATATGTGATTTTGGGAATCACTGAATGGATTTTTAATTGGCAGAAAAAAAATTGGCGAGGCGCGAATAAAAAACCTGTTCTAAATCGCGAACTTTGGGAGGAACTCCACGCGCTTGCGCAAGAGTTGAAACCAAAATGGACCTATGTCGAAGGACACACCGGTAATATTTATAATGAACGAGCCGACGAGATAGCCACAAGTTTCGCGGAAGGTGAGCCGGTAATACTTAAAAAATAACTAATAAAATTATGAATGGAAATTCTTTCGAAAATCAAAAACCCCCGCAAGAACAACTAGCTTTAAGAATAGAAATTGCCACCGAAAAAGACTATGAAGCATATAAGAAATTGAGAATTGAAGCAGTTACTGGCTCAGATGCACAGATGTTTGGTGTGACGCCGGAAGAGGTCGTTATAGAGCAGTCGAGAAGTGATTCAGAATGGAAAGAATCCTTGTCTGGAGACGATAAATTTATTATTCTGCTTTGGGGAGGTACAGAAGCCATAGGATGTGTTCGTGCAAGAATGACGAAAGAAAAAGGAGTTTGGTCTTTAAGTTCTGGCTATATAAAACCGGGATTTCGCGGACAAGGTATAGGAAAAAAGATGTATGCGGCACCTTTAAGAGAGATAAAAAAACGAGGCGGCGAAAAAGTCCAAATTGGAGTGAACATCGTAAACGAAAAATCTCTAAACATAGCCCAGATTTTTGGGTTTAAAAGCGTAATCGTTACAAATGTAAAAGGGAGAGACTGGAATGAAATGGATTTAGACTTGACTAATCCAGAAGTAATTAAAAAAATTGATGAGGTTTTAGGGCAAACGAGTAATACTTAAAAAATAACTAACTTTGATATAATCAATTTATGGAAGGAAATCCAGATAGTCAAAAAGAAAACTTGCAGTCTATTTACGCAACCAGACAAGAAGCAGAGCGAGGGGCACATATTAGTGATTGGGGACTAGCTCGTTATCAGGAAGTTCTTGGTATTGATGTTGCTGAGATGAAGGGCAAGTTGGTATTGGATATCGGTTCCGGCAAAAGTGAAAAATTTTCAAAAGAAGCGGCTAAAATCGGAATAAAAGTTGTTTCAATGTCACCCCATTTAAAAAATAAAGATGCGGCGTTAACAGACGAATTTTTACAAGATTGGCAAAAAAGTTCTGTGGCTGGGAAAGCTCAAGAGATGCCTTTTATAGACGATACTTTTGATTATGAAGTGGCATTATATTCTGTTCCATATTATTTACCATTCAATCAGGAGGAGTATAAAATATTTTTTAAAGAAGTTATCAGAACTCTCAAGCCGGGAGGCAGCGCTTACTTTGCACCAATTTTTAAAAATAAAACCATCGAAAACGATTTTGTTCCTAGAAAGTTTATTTCTGAGGTCTTAAAACAATTTTCTGACATAACATATAAAATAGAAAAATTGAATGATGCGGACAAAGAATATCGTTTAGTGCTAAAAAGAACTTATTTTTAAATGCGGGATAGAGTCTTTTATTCAATTTGTTTCGGTTTTATATTTGGAGTGCTTTTGCGCTCCTTTTTGTTTGTAAATTTTTATTTCATTATTTTATTGAGCGTAATTTCTTTTGCGCTATTTTTATTTTTTTCCTTGCTTTCTAAAAGCAAATGGAGCGTAATTGTTTCAATTTTTATCTTTGCTTTTTGTTTGGGCATTGTCAGGTTTCATTTGGCAGATGTTTTAGCGCCTCCTACATTTGAATTGCAAGTTGGATCGAACGTTTCTTTCAGAGGAAAAATTGTAGATGAGCCAAGTATTGGAGAAAATGGCCAGAAATTAACTGTTGATGTACAACTTTTATCAAAAGGGGAAGAAGCAAAAATTTCGATTTCTACAGGCTTGGATACTGATTATAAATATGGAGACGAAATCAAATTCAGTGGGAGGTTGCAACGACCAGAGAATTTCATTACTGATCAGGGAAAAGAATTTGATTATATAAACTATTTAAAAAAGGATGGGATCTTTTACATAATGAGCTACCCGAATATTGAGATAGTTTCAAGAGGTAATGGCAACTTAATAAAAAGCTCGCTATTTCAAGTCAAAGAAAAATTTTTAGAAAAAATGAATTTAGCGATTAGGAGTCCCGAATCACTTTTGATGGGTGGACTTATTTTAGGAGAGAAGTCAGATTTTGATAAAGCTCTAAGGCAAAGTTTTGTGAATACCGGCACGATCCATGTCGTGGCTCTCTCCGGATACAACGTAACAATAGTGGCGGAGTGGTTTATGAAGTTATTTAAATTTTTACCTCAGCACTTGGGCATCGGTATGGGTATTTTTGCGATTCTGCTCTTTATTTTAATGACTGGCGCTAGTTCCACGGCGATACGAGCGGGTATAATGGCAACGCTTGCGCTTATCGCCCGCGCGACTGGGAGAAATTATGATGTCGCGCGTGCTCTCATTCTCGCCGGCGTATTTATGATTATTTTGAATCCATTTGTGTTAGTCTATGACGTCTCTTTCCAACTTTCATTCATTGCCACAGTCGCAGTGATATTCCTGGCGCCCCGAATTGAAAAATATTTTTCATGGGTAACCAAAAGTTTCGAATTGCGGGACATTGTGTCTGTCACTTGCGCCGCTTATATTTTTGTCTTGCCCTTCATTCTTTATAAGATGGGCAATCTTTCCCTAGTCGCCCTGCCGGCAAATATTTTGATTTTGCCATTTATTCCTTTTACAATGGGGCTCGGAATTCTCACAGGTCTCGCGGGACTTATTTGGTACGGACTGGGCGTGCCCCTCGGATATATCTCATATATATTTTTGCATTATGAGCTTGCGGTCATTGGTTTTTTCTCCAATCTTCCTTTTGCCGCATTTTCCATCCCAAATTCTTCTCTCTTTCTAACATTTCTAATTTATACCTATTTTATTTATAGGTTTTTTGGCAGAAATATAAAAAGTTTTTTTACTGAGCATTTATGAAATTCTCTTCAATGATTTCCCAGTTTAGATTTTCAAAAAAATCTTCAACATATTGTTTTTTTCCGGAAGGCATATAGTCGGCGACATACGAATGCTCCCACATATCAATAGCTAAAATCCAACACACTCCATTGAGCTGGCCCAAGTGTTGCTCATCTATCCAGATGTGGACAAATTGTTCGGCTTTGGTGTCCCATCCCAACACTGCCCATCCCACTCCGCGAGTCATAGCGAGCAATTTAAAACCATTTAGCCAAGCATCCCAAGATGGAATCTGTTTCTCTATGGCTGTTTTGAACATCGAATTTTTTGGTAATTGTTTCGCTCCGTCTTCGAGTGATTTGAAATAAAATTCATGATTCCGGATGCCGTTGAATTCAAAACTAAAGCGTCGCCCTAGTTCGCCTATCACGAAGGCATTTTTTTCTGGATCGGCCATCAGCTCGCCGATTTTGTCCAATATTAAATTGGCGTTTTTTACATAGCCGGCATAAAGCTTCAAATGCTCCTCGACGTTTTTCGCCGAGATGCCCTTCAATTTCCCAATATTAAATTTCATTTCCTCAAATTTTTTCATTATATTTATTAACTAATTATTAATATGCTAACATTATAACATGGAAGAGAAGCGCAAGGTACTCATCAAGAAATACGTCCCGCTCATTTTTACTTCCTTGCTCGTAGCGGTTACTGCCGGTCTAGTATATCAGGATTTTCAAAATTCTCACCGAGGTCTTACTTTTGCAATGCTCGATATAGGTCAGGGTGACGCGCTTTTCATCGAGTCGCCTACTGGAATGCAAATATTGGTAGATGGTGGACCGCCGGGGAAAATATTAGGCCAACTTTCCCGCGTGATGTCGCCTTTTGATAAGCATATAGATGCAATAATTATTACCAACCCAGACCAAGATCATATCGGTGGATTCTTGGACGTTTTGAAAGTTTATAAAGTAGACAAAGTGTTTGAGCCGGGAACAATAAATGATTCTAAGACTTATCAGAATCTGGAGACGGAAATAAAAAATAAAAAAATTCCGGATATTTTGGCAAAAAAAGGCATGAGACTCGATCTGGGTGGCGGAGCAAACCTTGATATTTTATTTCCTGATAGAGATGTTTCATTATGGGCTAGTAATGACGGGTCAATTGTCGCGCGACTCTCCTATGGAGAGACGTCCGTCATGTTAACAGGGGATGCTACGACGAAAACGGAAAAAATAATACTCGGAGAAAATTCTCTGGCCATGCTTCAAAGCGATATCTTGAAAGTTGGGCATCATGGCTCTCGCACTTCCACCTCGGAGGCATTTGTAAAAGCAGTTTCGCCCGAGGTTGCGCTCATTTCAGATGGTAAAGATAATAAATATGGTCATCCGCATCAAGATACACTGGATACTCTCGCTTCATTCGGCGCCAAGATTTTCAGGACTGATTTATTAGGCACGATAATTATGGAATCTGATGGTAAAAATGAAACTTTCAGTTTTCAGAAATAATAAAAATCTTTCTCGACACAACTTTTTTCCGGTACGGATTTTTTGAAGCTTAAAAAATCCTGAAGTTCTCGGCTCGCCAGCCTCGAAACCCCTGCAAAAAGTTATGCCTCAACGATTTTTTTTGTGCCCACAGAGAGTTTTATGTAAGAATAATCATATGATATAGTGTAAACATGCGAGACAAAGCAGTTGAAAGACTCATTAAAAGCGAAGAAAAAAGACAAAAGGAAGGACTAGAACTTATTCCGTCTGAAAATTATGTCTCCGAAGACGTGCTCAAGGCGAATGGATCAGTTTTCACTAATAAATATTCTGAAGGCTATCCCGGACGGCGTTATTACGGAGGGCAGGAAAATACTGACGCTATTGAACGTCTGGCAATCGAGCGGGTGTGCAAGTTATTTAATTGTAAATTTGCGAACGTTCAACCACACTCCGGCGCTCCGGCGAATTTGGCTGTCTACGCGGCGCTATTGGAACCGGGGGACACAGTACTCGGGATGGATTTGTCACACGGAGGGCATTTAACTCACGGGCATCCGATGACTCTGCCTGCAAAGCTCTATAAATTCGTGACATATAAAATGAAAAATCCGGAAACGGGGGAAATTGATTATGAAGATTTGCGCCGCGTGGCGTTAGAATCTAAACCGAAAATAATCTTGGCCGGCTTTTCAGCTTACTCGCGCACACTGAATTATAAAAAATTTGTGGAAATTGCGAAAGAAGTCGGCGCAATCACGATGGCCGACATGGCACACATTGCGGGGCTCATCGCCGCCGGCGTACTACGCAATCCGTTTGATGATAGTTTTGATATCATTACTTCGACTACCCACAAAACTCTCCGCGGTCCGCGCGGAGGCATAATACTCACTCGCGAAAATGAGGAAATTGCCAAAAAAATTAATAAATCCATTTTCCCCGGCATTCAAGGGGGTCCGCATATGCACACCATAGCCGCAAAAGCTGTTGCCTTTGGAGAAGCGATGACGCCTGCATTCAAAAAATACGCGCGACAGATTCTAAAAAATGCCAAAGCAATGGAAGTAGTAATGCGACAAAATAAAATTCGCATGATTGGCGGCGGTACTGACAATCATCTCATTTTGGCGGATGTATTTGGTTCTTTAGGCGTTACTGGAAAAGAAGCGCAAACAGTACTCGATGAAGTCGGTATAACGCTCAACATGAACGCCATCGCGGGGGATACCAGGAAGCCGCTTGACCCTTCAGGCATACGCTTTGGCACTCCGGCTATAACCACGCGCGGTTTTAAAGAAAAAGAATGCGCGAAGGTAGCCGAACTCATGATTAAAGTCTTGAAGAACAAAGACGATAAAAAAATTAAAGATTCGGTGCATAAAGAAATAAAAGCTCTCGCCAAGAAGTTTCCGATACCAAAAAAGTTTGTGTAGAAATGTATGGATCTAAAAAATAAGGTTGTAGTAATAACAGGAGCATCGAGAGGATTAGGTAAATCATTGGCACGCATTTTATTTAATGAAAAAGCCAAGGTTATTATTAGCGCGCGTTCAAAAAAAGAGTTAGTCGCTGCTTGTAAAGAAACTGGCGCAATATCTTTTGCCGGAGATGTAACAAAAGAAAATGACCTAAAAAAGCTTGCCAATTTTGCCATAAAAAAATATGGAAGAATAGATATTTGGATAAATAATGCTGGTATTGTTTTACCGCACCAAGAAATAGAGAAAATTAATCCAAAACTTGCTCACCATGTTTTTGAAGTAAATTTCTTTGGAACTTTTTATGGTTCTCGCGAAGCAATGAAGATTATGAAAAAACAAAAGCGGGGAACCATAATAAATATTGGTTCGATAAGTTCCCTTGTTGGAAGGCCATTATCATCTATTTATGCTTCTAGCAAGTGGGCAGTGAGAGGATTTACTGAATCACTTCGTTTAGCGCTTGAGCCGGAAAATATTTCAGTAATCGCGGTGCATCCAAGTGGCTTTCAGACAACTATTTTCGGCAAATTTAAACCCGTAGGATACGATGATTGGATGAAAACTGAATATGTAGCGGATAGAATAGTCAGAAATCTAAAACTAAAGAAACCAAAAACTGAAATTACGATTAATAAAAAATGAAATAATCTAAATCTACTTTACTTAACTAAAGTAAAATAAATTTATGCAAACTATTTTTGACTCAGAGAATAACAGTATCATAAGGATAGACAAAGGTGAGGAGTGCTTAAGTGTTTTAAAGTCTCTCGCGAAGTCAAAAAATTTATCTTTTAATTTTTCCATGATCGGAGGATGTTCCGAAGTGGAACTTCAATATTATGATGCGAAAGCAAAAAAATATTTTTCGAAAATATTTGATATGGAAAATATTGAGATACTCTCAGTAAATGGCAATGTCTGCTGGCATAAGAATGAGCCGATTGTTCACGCGCATGGAGTTTTTTCTGACGAAAGCTATGAAAGTTTCGGCGGGCATGTTTCCAAACTCATCATATCGCTCACTGGCGAGACAATAGTTGACTGGTTGCCGGAGAAAATCTATAAAAAAGAAGATGAAAAAACCGGTTTGAAATTATTTTGCGCCGAGATACTTTAGCTAACTAAAGTTTAAAAAATTATGGAACTGCAAGTCGGAGTGAAGATCTTTAAAAAACAAGGATAAAAAATACCTGGTAGTTTGTCGTTCGGTCGATAAGTATCCGGAAGTCGGAGCAAAGTGGGATATAATCGGTGGAAGAATAAATCCTGGTTTTTCTTTGCTCGAGAATTTAAAGAGGGAAGTTACGGAGGAAACCGGATTTGAAATTAAAGGTGAAGCAAAGTTAATAAATGCGCAAGACATTTTCCAAAAAGATAAACACATTGTTCGTTTGACGTATTCGGGTTTTGCGGATGGCGTAGTGAAATTAAGCGACGAGCATTCGAAATATAAATGGCTAACTTTGGAAGAAATTTCAAAACTTGAACCCATGGACAAGTATTTTAAAGAAGTTCTGGAGAAATTTATTGTATAAATTTCCTTTATTCCGTAGCACATTGTAGGAACAAAGATTCTATCATTTTTAGATAAGTCTACTCTTTTATGCACTCCATAAGTTTTTCATGCACGAGGCCGTTTGATATTATGGCCGAACGGAATGGTCTACTGTAATCAAGCTCCCTGCCGTCATATCCGGTCACCTTACCTCCGGCTTCTTCCACTATTATATGCGCTGCAGCGATATCGTAATTTTTAGCACTTACTTGCAAGTTACCCACAAACTCTCCACTAGCCACTAGACAAGCTTTATTAACTGCCCCATTAAAAGACATTGGTTCGAATCCAAACCCAACAAGTTTTTTAACATACTCAGGAGGTGTCGCTGCTTTCCGAACTTTGTCGGATACGCCCACCTGACCCCCTTCTATATTTTTCGAAACATTTATTCTCTCTCCATTGCAATAACTTCCATGATTTTTTGTTGCCTCAAATAATTTTCCTGTTACTGGATTTAAAGCTACACCTAAAACTGGCTTTCCATCTATTACTAATCCTAGTGAAAACATAGATCTCCCTGCGCGGGCAATAAAAGATTCTGTGCCATCGACAGGGTCGCAAATCCAACGTCTTCCCATGCCATACTCGCCTGTACTTTCTTCTTCACCGATGACTGCATCGCTGGGAAAATGTCTGGCCAACTCTTCTATAACGAAACGATTTATTTCTTTGTCAGCAATAGTTACGCGGGATTGATCTGCCTTTGCTTCGACTTGTTGGTCAACATTTACGTCATAGTATTTGAGCATTATTTCCCCTGCCTTTAGAGCAATACTCTTGGCCACCTCTAGCTCTTTTTTGAATTCAGGGGTTCTAATGCCTTCCATAAATTAAGAACAGGCTGGAGTTTCTTTAGATGGAGGCATAAAGCAAACATTTGTTGGTACTAAAATATTTTCATCGAATGCCAAAGCTTTACAGCTGATATTTTCTGGTGAAATATCGTCATACCTTTTAATTAACCGGTCTCCACCAAGTAGGTTGTAATCTAAACTTGCCATCTTGTTCGATCCATCGGGCAATAAGGTGAAAAAAGTTTTTTTATTTGGATTAATAATATTAACTGAATTTGTTTCTTTACCGTCTGTAAAAATACTTATCCCTTCGTCTCGGATCGTATTACCTTTTATGAATAGCTTTGTTGGCACTTGTCTACCTTCACCACTTTTTCTTTCTGCCCTGGCTTCTTCTACAAGGCCGCTAACATTACATTCAAAAGGAGTGTTAAGCGCCATAAGTTCACTCACTTTCTTGTTTTTAAGTGAGGCTTGTGGAATATCAACTTTGGGTCTGTTGAAAATTAAATATCCACCTGCGAGAATGACAATGGCCACCACTATAAAAATAACATTCGTAGACTTTTTATTATTTGTATCCATAATGTTTATTATTCAGCTCTAAATTAGCTAAGAGCCAGTAAGCATAGTGTATTACTTCTTAAAAAGGATTGCAAACCCATATTGATAGATTAATTTTTAATTTCATGCGTTTTCTGATATATTTTCTATATGGCCAAGATGAATAAAAAAGGCAAACTCATAGTAATAGATGGTACGGACAGTAGCGGGAAGGCGACGCAGACAGAACTTCTAATCAAGCACTTGAAACAAGACGGGAGGAAAGTAAAAGTCGTTGATTTTCCGCAATATTACTCTAATTTTTTCGGCAAATTTATAGGCCATTGTCTCTCCGAGCAGTATTACAATTTCGTCAAAGTTCACCCCAAGATTGCTTCGGTACTTTATGCTGCAGACCGCTACGAGTCCAGAGATAAAATTATAAAATGGCTAAAGGAAGGAAATATTGTCATCGCCAATAGATATGCCAGCGCGAATCAAATTCATCAAGGCGGAAAAATTGCCGGAACTGAAAAAAGAAAAGATTTTCTCCAGTGGTTGGCGGAGATGGAATATAAAGTTTTTAAAGTTCCCAGACCTGATGCCGTCATTTATTTAGATGTCCCTGTCCCAATCGTGATGAAGTTAATCAGAGAGAGAAATAAAAGTGATCGCAGAAGTTATCTAGGGGAGAAGCAGGACGTACATGAAAAAGATGTCAAATTTTTAGAAAATTCGCGCAGGAGCGCGCTTTGGCTGTCCAACACCCAAAAAGGCTGGATTAAAATAGAATGTATGAAGAGGGGAATCTTAAATACGCGTGAAAATATCCACCAGGAAATTTATGAAAAGATCAAGAAAATCATTAAATGAAATGAGGATTCAAATTGTAAATGATAAAGATGAAATAATTGGATATAAAGACCACAATGACAGAGATCCTCAGAAAGATATTTTTCGCGTTACTGGTCTTTGGATAACAGCCGGGAATGGCGATATACTTCTTGCCCAGAGATCATTTAAGACACAAGGTGCTGGACTCTGGGGGCCGGCGGTAGCGGGTACAGTAGAAGAAGGAGAAACTTACGAATCGAATATATTAAAGGAAGCAGAGGAAGAAATCGGATTAGTCGGGATAAAGCCAATTATTGATCGTAAAATGAAGTCCGTGAACAATGAATATTTTATACAATGGTTTACAGCCATTGTTGATCGTGGCTATTCGTTTAAAAAACAGGACGAAGAAGTTGAAGCCGTGCAATGGTTTAAAAAGGAAGAAATTGTTAAACTCTTAAAGGAAAAGCCAAGAATGTTTCTACCTTATTTAAAACAGTATTTTAATTTTTTTATAAAACGTGCAGATTAAAATTCAAAAACTCAAAAAAGATGCAAAACTGCCGAAGTATCATCATCCGGGAGATGTGGGGATGGATTTGTATTCGATGGAAAAAGTGACGGTGAAGCCGGGCGAGCATTATCGTTTCTGGCATGGTTTTGCGCTGGAATTTCCGGTGGGTTACGGAGCGATTATTATGGATAAAGGCAGTATTTCCAAAGCGGGATTTGCTCACATGGGCGGAGTGTATGATGCGGGATATCGGGGGGAATACAACACTCTTTTAGTAAATTTATCCGATAAGAGTTATACTTTCGAAGAAGGAGATAAAGTTTCACAGCTGGTAATTGTGCCTGTAATTATCGCAAAATTAAAAGAAGTGGACAAATTGAGCGAATCGGCTCGTGGCGAGGGAAAGTTTGGAAGTACCGGCAGAAAGTAGACAAGGAAACACTTTGATGAAAATTTCTTGAAACTGCGCCCTCGATGTCATAAGGACAGGGAACCCACACGTTTCTTAAAATTTTATCAAAGTGTTTCCTAAATTATATGCAAGAAAAAATAAAAAATTTAATAAAAGACGCGCTCAAAAATCTTGATATTGAAGCGAGCAATATTGTTCTTGAACACCCTGAAGATTTGAAGAATGGCGATTACTCCACCAATGTTGCGATGGCAGTAGCAAAAAGCGTAAAGAGCAGTCCAAAAGAATTAGCTGCAAAAATAGTTGCGGAAATACTCAGACTAAATCTGGACAAATATATAGAAAAAGTGGAAATTGCCGGAGGGGGCTTTATTAATTTCCACTTATCCCGAAAATTTTTCGGCCAAAGTATTGAAGAAATTTTAAATAAGGCGGATGATGTCGGCAAGAATGATGTGCAAGCGGGGAAAAAAATAATGATTGAGTATACTAACCCGAATCCCTTCAAGCCTTTTCATATCGGGCATTTGATGACGAATGCCATCGGAGAATCAGTGGCGAGAATTTTGGAACATTCCGGCGCGGAGATTTCGCGGGCCAATTATCAGGGCGACGTCGGTCTTCATGTAGCGAAAGCGATTTTCGGTATGCATAAAAAAAGCATACCGAGTGGTACGACTGTCCCGATTACGGTACTCGCGCAATACATAGGAGATTCCTACGCGGCGGGCAGTGAGGCATATGAAATAGACAATGAGGCGAAAGTCGAGATTGACTCTTTGAATAAAAAAATTTACGACCGAAGCGATGACCTGATGAATGAAGTCTATGATTGGGGATTTAAGGTTTCGATGGAAGCTTTTGAAGATATTTATAAAATACTTGGCACAAAATTTGATTTTTATTTTTTGGAAAGCCAGATGGCACCCATCGGAGAGAGGATTGTAAAAGATAATTTGGGCAAAGTTTTTGAAGAATCGCAGGGAGCTATCGTGTTTCGGGCGGAAAAGTACGACCCAAAGCTTCATACCAGAGTTTTCATCACTTCCCTTGGTTTACCCACTTATGAGACTAAAGAGTTGGGACTCACCGAAGAGAAATTCAAAACAGAGCCGGGTTTGAGTCTCTCGATTGTTATTACCGCCAATGAGCAAATGGATTATATGAAGGTTGTGGCTAAAGCTATTTCTCTAATCCATCCAGAACAAGAGAAAAAAATGTTGCACATTGCGCACGGCATGATGCGTCTCGCCCCAGAGGCTACGGCCGAGGGCTTCTCAAGCGACAAAATGAGTTCTCGAAGCGGGAATGTAGTTACCGGCGTCTCTCTTATAAACGATGTTCGCGATATGATATTAGAAAAAATGACGGACCGGGAATTTCCCAATGAAGAGCGGGAGAAAATCGCAATGGACGTCGGTGTGGCCGCCATAAAATATTCAATATTAAAACAGTCAATTGGCGCAGATATTATTTATGACTTTGAGAGTTCCATTTCCCTGGAAGGAGATTCCGGTCCCTATCTGCAATACGCTTATGCGCGCGCGAATTCATTAATCGAGAAAGCGGTAAAGGAAAATATTTTGCCCGACCCGCATGCAATGCCCCCCCAGATTTTTGAAGTGGAAAAATTACTGTATCGATTTCCGGAAGTTGTTTTGCGATCCGCTAGAGGATATGAACCGCATTACATTGCGAACTATCTGATTTTAGTCGCACGCGCGTTCAATAGTTTTTACGGCAACACTCAAATTGTTGATAAAAAAGATAAAACTTCTCCTTATAAAATAGCCCTGACTTATGCCTGTGCCTTCATAATGAAGAGCGGTCTCCGCCTGCTCGGCATCAATGCACCAGCGAAGTTGTGAAATTTATGATAAATCAGCAGAATTCCCGCGCCAAAAGCGCGGGAATTAATGCGAGATTTTAGGGAAGGGGGTCGGGGAAACGGGAGTTTTCCCGTGGAGGAAAGCAGTGAGCGAAGCGAGCGTTGAGAACCGAGTGGTTCTCAAAATAAAATACCTGCAACTCACTTTTGCGGGGTAGTTTATTCTGTGCTACCATAATACCGAGTCGATTTAGTAAATATTCGAGCAGAGTTATTATTAATAGCCATGGATAAAAACAAACAAAAAGTTTGCAGCCGGGGTCATACATATATTGGCAGTGGACCCTGTCCGATATGTTGGCCGGGAGGTAAAAAAAGGAAAATTAAAAAATAATATGAAATACATTGATGGGTTTGTTATACCGATTAAGAAGAAAGACATTGCGGCCTACAAGAAGATGGCGCAGTGGGGAGCGAAGACCTGGAAAAGATACGGTGCGCTTGAATATTATGAGTGTCTGGCGGATGACTTGAAAGTGCAGAAGAATATGGGGCAAGGTTTTACTAAACTCGCCGGTCTCAAACCCGGAGAAACAGTCGTTTTTTCCTGGATTGTTTACAAATCTAGGGCGCATCGCGACGAAGTCAATAAGAAAGTAATGCTGGAAATGAACAACCCAGTAAACAAAGAAAAATATAAAAATATGCCGATGCCGTTTGATATGAAGCGTTTTGCCTATGGGGGATTCAAGATAATGGTGGAAGCGTAACAATTTAAAAAATTCCTATGAAAAAAATTACCAACCATTTATGGTTCGATAAAGAGGCAAAGGAGGCGGCAGAGTTTTATGTGACATCTTTCGGCGAGGGTTCTAAAATAAAAAATGTAAATACAATAGAGGGGACTCCTTCAGGCAAAGTAGATATAGTCGATTTTGAACTATTAGGAGAGGAATTTACGGCTATCAGCGCCGGGCCGCTTTTTAAATTCAATCCATCGATTTCGTTTAGCGTCGCTTACAAAACTAAAGAAGCAGTGGATGCTCTCTGGAACAAGCTTTCCCCTGGCGGGAAGGTTCTGATGGAGCTTAACTCTTATCCGTTTAGTGAGCGATATGGCTGGATACAGGATAAATACGGATTATCTTGGCAAATTATCTATATGGGCAAAGCGGATATCAAGCAAAAAATTATGCCGGTTTTGATGTTCGTGGGGAAAGTTGCCGGCGAGGCGGAGGAGGCAATAAAGTTTTACACATCGCTCTTCAAGAATTCTAAAATCGGCGACATTTTTCGCTATTCCAAGGGACAAGCGCCGGATAAGGAGGGGACGATTGCGCATGCTTTTTTCACTTTGGAGGGTCAGGAGTTTGCGGCGATGGATAGTGCGAGGGAACACAAATTTTTTTTCAATGAAGCGGTCTCGCTTATGGTGCATTGCGACACCCAGCGGGAAATCGACGACTACTGGAAAAAACTTTCGGCCGTGCCGGAGTCGGAGCAATGCGGGTGGCTCAAAGATAAATTTGGAGTTTCCTGGCAAATTGTGCCGAACGCAATGAACGAAATGATGAAGACGAAAAACCAAAAGAAATTAAATGCAGTGACGCAAGCGTTTCTCAAAATGAAAAAGTTCGATATTGCCGCTCTGGAGCGGGCATATCGCGAAGCGTAAAAATGAAAAATAGCAGATTTTGTGTTAAAATCAGCCAGTAATGGCTGAAAAAGGAGAAAATAAAAAATCAGATGCAGCGCTTCGGGAAGAGGCTGTTTTGGAATTTTGGAAGGAAAATAAAATTTTTGAGAAATCTCTAAAGCAAACAGAAGGCGGGAAAGAATTTATATTTTATGAGGGTCCGCCGACGGCGAATGGCGCGCCGGGAATACATCATCTTTTAGCGCGTGCATTTAAAGATACAATACCTCGATATAAAACGATGCGTGGGTATCATGTCCGCCGGAAAGGCGGATGGGATACGCATGGGCTCGCGGTAGAGATTCAGACCGAAAAAAAATTAGGACTCAATTCGAAAAAAGCAATTGAAGAATACGGAATTGCGAAATTTAATCAAGAATGTAAGGAAAGTGTTTGGGAATATTTAGACGTTTGGAATAAATTTACCAAGCGTATTGGTTTTTGGCTAGATCAGGAAAATCCGTATATCACTTATCACAATGACTACATTGAATCCGTTTGGAATGTGCTAAAAAAAGTAAATGACCAGAGTTTGCTCTATAAAGATTACAAAGTTGTGCCTTGGTGTTCTAGATGTGGCACGGCTTTATCCTCGCACGAGCTCGCGCAAGGATATGAAGATGTAAAAGATTTGTCGGTTTACGCAAAATTCAAAATCATCGGACTCCCGAATGCATATTTCTTAGCCTGGACCACAACGCCGTGGACCTTGCCCGGCAATCTAGCACTCGCAGTAGGAAAAGATATTGATTATGTGGAAATTAAGGTAGTAAAAGAAAATTCTGAGGAGATCTTGGTGCTGGCTAAAGAACGAATTTCTGTAATCGAGGGTCCATATGAAATAATTGCAGAACACAAAGGTAAGGATATGGTCGGCATGCAATATGAACCATTATATCCATATCTCGCGGAATTAATTTCCGGCGGAGAAAAAGAAAAACTAGAGAAGGCATACAAAATCTATTCTGCTGATTTTGTAAATACAACTGAAGGCACAGGTATAGTGCACACTGCGGTGATGTATGGTCAGGATGATTTTGAATTGGGAACGAAAGTAGATCTACCGAAACATCATTTAGTTAATCCTGAAGGCAGATTTATCAAAGGCACGGGATTTTTAGAAGGCAGATTTGTCAGAGAAGTTGATTCAAATGGCAAGCCGACTTTGGCGGTAGAGATAATTGAAGATCTAAAGAAAAGAAATTTATTTTTCAAAAAGGAAAATTATGAACATTCTTATCCGCATTGCTGGCGCTGTCATACGGCTTTAATTTATTATGCCCGGGATTCTTGGTATATCAAAATGTCGAGCACGTTGATAAAGAAAAAATTAATTAGTGAAAACAAAAAAATAAATTGGGAACCGGCTTATATCCGTGACGGGCGTTTTGGAGAATGGTTAAAAGAAGTAAAAGATTGGGCAATATCGCGCGAGCGCTATTGGGGCACTCCATTGCCGGTCTGGGTCTGCGTGTCTTGCAAGAAGGTTCATGTTATCGGAAGCATCTCTGATCTAAAAGCAAAAACCAAAAAGTCCGGCAATAAATATTTCGTGATGAGACATGGGGAAGCGGAAAATAACGTGGGTAATTTTCAATATAAAAATCCTTATCTTTTAGCTAAGTTAACTGAAAAAGGAAAAGAGCAAGCATTGAAAAGTTCTAAAAAATTTAAAGAAAAAATTGATGTTGTAATTTCTTCACCCCTTGATAGAGCAAAAGAGACTGCTATAATAATTTGCGAACAAACCGGTTTTCCGTTGGATAAAATTATCTATGACGGTAGAGTCAAAGAATGGGAAGTCAGCTCTATTTTTGAAGGTAAAGAGAGGAAAATATTTAAAAAATATTATGATCAAGATTATTTAGATAATCCCTTTGAAATTTTACCCGATGGAGAAAGTTTTGCTCAAGTAATTAAGAGGATTGGCGATTTTATTTATGATTTAGAAAAAAAATATTCTGGAAAAAATATTCTGATTATTGGCCATCAAGGAGCGACTAGAGCACTAAGTTTTGTGGTAAATGGTTTGTCGTTTAGTGATTTATCAAGCGAAGGTGATCGATTAATTTCTCTGGAAAATGCCGAAATCGGAGAATTTGAATTTATTCCTCTTCCTCACAATGAAAACTACGAACTTGATCTGCACAGACCTTTTATTGATGAAATTTCGCTCGTTTGCGGTTGCGATGGAAATTTGACTCGTGTCAGAGAAGTAATAGATGTCTGGTTTGACTCTGGAGCGATGCCATTCGCGCAAGACCACTATCCGTTTGAAAACAAAAAGTGGGTCGAGGGAAAGGGGTATCCGGCAGATTATATTTGTGAGGCGATCGATCAGACTCGCGGATGGTTTTATACTTTGCATGCCGTCGGAGTGCTGATGGGCAGGGGTAGGGCATACAAGAATGTAATCTGTTTGGGGCATTTGCTGGACGCATCCGGCAAAAAGATGTCCAAATCCCTCGGCAATGTCGTGGACCCTTCCGTTATGATAGAAAAGTACGGCGTGGATACGCTCCGAGCGTGGATGTACTCTGTCAATCAACCCGGAGAATCCAAAAATTTTGATGAAAAGACTGTTGCCCTAGTCTCCAATCAAATTTTCGGGTTGCTATATAATGTGCTGGCGTTTTACGAACTTTATCGCGATGAAACTTTAGAGGAAAATGTCCCAATAAAGTCTAAAAATATTTTAGATCAATGGATTTTAACCAGGTTGGACGAATTAATAAAAATTTCTTCAGAAAATCTTGATAACTATAAATTACTTGAAGGAGTGCGAGGAATAAGGGATTTCATCGGTGATCTTTCTACCTGGTATTTGCGCCGCTCTAGAGAGCGTATCAAAGATGGAAATAAAGAAGCGAAGCAAACTTTGTACTTTGCTTTAAAAACTCTTTCAAAGTTACTGGCTCCGTTTGCCCCATTTACTGCAGAAGATATTTGGCTTCGATTAAGAGATGAAAAGGACAAAGAAAGTGTGCATTTGGAAGGGTGGCCGTCTTCATTTGGACGGGGGCATTCCGATATAGAGAAAAATATGAAAATAACGCGGGAAATAGTGACTTTGGGGCTGGAAGCTCGTCAAAAAGCAAAAATTCAAGTTCGCCAGCCGCTTTATAAATTAGAAATTAAAAATTCTGACTTAAGCGATGAGTACATTAAGCTTATAAAGGATGAACTCAATGTAAAAGAAATAAAACGCAATATTAATCTGGAAAATGAAGTTGTATTAGATATTAATATTACTGAAGAATTAAATCAAGAAGGGAATTACCGGGAGCTTTTGCGGGTGATTCAAGATATCCGCAAGAAAATGAAACTGACGCCGAGCGATATTATCTCGCTTGCAATCGAGACTAATGAAAGCGGTAAAAAGTTGATTAAAAAATTTGAAATTGACCTGAAAAAAGTTGTTTTGGCTTCTAAATTTGAATTTAAAGAAAATGGCGGTGAAGAAATAAAAATAGATAATTTGACATTTAAGGTAAGAATTGAGAAATAAAAAATGAAGCTCATTATTTTTGATTTTGACGGAGTTTTAGTGGATACGCTGGGTATTGTTTACACTTTGAATAGGGAAATTGATCCGGACCTTTCATTGGAACAATATAAATCTTTCTACAAGGGCAACATACATAATGCCATAAAGGCTGACGGGTCAGCAAAAAGTTATCGGTCGGACTTTGATGATGAATATAGTGAACGAACCCGCGAGTTAAAAGTTCCAGACGAGTTGAAAAGAATCGTTTCCGAATTGTCATCTAAATACACACTGGCTATCGTCTCTTCCACTTCTACGGCCTCAATAAAAAATATACTGGAGCGGGAAGGAATTTATCCCTCCTTTTCTGATATTTCTGGCAGCGATGTGCATAAAAATAAATCTTTCAAAATCAAAGCGGTTATGGAGAAATATAAAGTTACGCCCGAAGAAAGCGTTTATATTACCGATACAGTGGGAGACATAATGGAAGCCAGAGCCTGCGGTGTAAGGGCAATTGCCGTGACTTGGGGTTATCACGACGAAAAAACAATAGCGGAAGTGAAACCGGCGAAGATTGTTCGTACGCCGGCCGAGCTATTAAAAACTATCAAAGAAATTTAAATGGCAAAAACAATTGAAGATATTTATGCGGAATATAAAATAATGCCGAATTTACAGGAGCATATGCTTCGCGTTGCAGCCGTTGCATTTTTAATATGTGATAATTTTAATGAATCGCTGCCTATGGATGATATTGTCACGGCCTGCCTGCTTCATGATATGGGAAATATTATTAAATCGAACTTGTTATATTTTCCAGAATTTGTAGAGCCTGAAGGGCTCTCGTATTGGGAGGACGTTAAAAATAAATTTATAAGAAAATATGGAAATAACGAACATGAAGCGACAATAAAGATAATGAAAGAGCTTGGTTTGCCTGATCAAATAGTCGCCCTGGTAGACCAGATTTTTTTCTCGCTACTATGCAGTCATCGAGATAGCAATAATATGAGTATTAAAATAATTCATTATTCCGACGGGCGGGTTGATCCGAATGGGATTGTCTCTTATGACGAGCGAATGGAAGAGGCTAAAAGACGATATAAAAAAAATAATGTCAGCATCGGCGCAGTCGGAGAAGAACAAAGAAAGGAATTAGTTGCCTGCGGCAAAGAAATCGAAAAACAAATTTTCGCAAAATGTAAAATCGCTCCGGAAGATATAACCAACGAAACCGCTGCGTCGATAATTTCAAAACTAAAAGATTTTGTGATCCATTCGATAAAAACTCAGGATCATGGTGAGTAAAATCGAACCATGATAAAATGACGGAATGGAAAGTCCATTTATTTTTGGTGGAGAAAAATACAAATTTATTCCTGAAAAGGGCATCATATATTTGCCTGTTAAATTAGAAAACCTCCCAGACAAATTGGTAGTTAAAGATCTTACTTTATTAAAGAGAGTGGAATTTCACGTCAGTCTTGTTTGTATTAGAAAGATAATAGAGAGATATAAGATTTCCATCCCAAATTTCGAAAATAAAATTCTTAATGATTTTTCCGAATTTACTAAAACAAAAAACATCGCATTTATAAGTTATAAAGATGAATTTAAATTTGTTGCAAAAGAGAATAAGAAAACTCTGGTGGTTATGTGTGAAGTATCAAATTTGGATAATTTTTTTGATTTTATAAATAAGAAATATTCTTTAGAAATTGAATCTCCACCTGCTCATGTTACTCTCTATACAGAGGATGGAGAATCAGGAATTTATTTAATCAGAGCTGACGATATAAAACATTTAACAAAACCTATTCCGAACCCAATAGGTCATTCATTGTAATTCTAATGCACCACATTTTGCACACCGAAGGGATAATATTAGGCAGTCGGAATTTTGGAGAAGCGGGGAAACATTATTCCATTTTTACTCGCGATTTGGGACTGATATACGCTTCCGCCCAGGGGGTGCGTAAAATGTCCTCAAAGCTACGCTATGTTATGCAAGATTTTGCCTATCTTAGAATTGATCTAGTAGCAGGCCGTAATATTTTTCGGGTGACGAATGCGTCAAAAACAAATATATTAGAAAATCTAATTAAGCGTCCGGAAACTTTTAAAGTTTTTGCAAACATCGCGCGTTTGTTAAAGCGATTGCTTCCGGGCGTTGAACGGAACGAAGCCTTATTTGTCGATCTTCTCCATGGTTTATCTATTTTGGAAAAAATTTCCATAAAAGGCGGACCAGCCGCTCTTTGGGAAAATGATCTGCGCAATACTGAAGCAGTTATTGTCCTGCGCATACTAAATAATCTGGGATATATAGGAGAAAATGATATTCTAAAAAATCTTATCAAATCTCCGTTTGAGGAAAATCTGATAATGAAGATTTCAGAATCAAGAACTCAAATATTGCATCAAATAAATAAAGCTCTTAGAGAAACACATTTGTAATAGTTATGCTATATGGGTTACCATATAACAACATCACTCGGATATTAAACAAATATAACCGAATACAATATTTTCACGTCGCTTGGATATGCTCCTCGTTTGTTGTTATATGGAGTACCATATAGGAGCGGCACTCGGACATTAAACAAATGAACTTGTTTATGCTCCTCGTTTGTTGTTATAATTGCTCCATGCCGCTAAATGATGGAGATAAACTAAACAGAATAGAGGAACTAAAGGGTAAGCTTTTCAATAAAAATTATCAAGCCAAGATAGGTCATAACGACAAATTTACGCATTTTAAAAGGGATGATATACCTGATGGATGGGAGGGAGGGGGGAATGCGATTGACTCTTCCAATCTCCCCAACAATCGAAACAACTTTTTTATGAAAACTTCCGTGTTTAAGAATTTTTTTATTTTTGCATTAATTTTTTTTGTTTTTACGCTTTTGTACGCTTCTTTCGTGTTTTTTAAGGGCGGGAATACTGTTTCCAATGACAACATTGATATTTCTATACTAGGAAATAATTTTGTGGCTGGCGGTGAGGAGCTTTCGCTCGTTGTTGGGATTACAAATAAAAATAGCTCTGCTCTCGATTTGGTCGATCTTATTATGGAATATCCAAAAAGTTCTTCGAGCGGGGGTGGTTTATCGGCCGGGACGGAGAGACAGCGAGTGAGTTTGGGCACAATTCCTTCAGGATCCGTACGCAATGAAAATCTAAAAGTAATACTCTTTGGCGAACAAGGGTCCGTTCGCCCTATTAAAATTTCGATAGAGTACAGAGTCGAAGGGTCCAATGCCATTTTTGTGAAAGAAAAAAATTATGATGTAACCATTAGCTCTACACCATTAAATCTTTCAGTCGATGCCCCAACGACCATAAGTCCTAATCAAGACATAACGCTTAACGTTAAATCGACGCTCAACGCCACCGTAACCGTACCTAAAATACTTATTAAGATTGATTATCCCGCTGGTTTTCAATTTGGGTCTTCGACTCCTCCACCAACGCTCGGAAACAATGTTTGGAGTTTGGGGGATCTTTCTCCCGGTGCGCAGCGCAGTATTTCGATCACTGGTAAAATGATTGATGTTTCTGATGGAGAAGAAAAAACATTTCAAATATCTGGCGGGTCTCAGGGAGAGGATAAGTCTACGATTGGAGTAGTTTATAATTCTTTATCGCAGATTGTACTCATCAAGAAGCCCTTTATTGAAGCGAGTCTTTCTATTAATGGCGTATCAGGGAGGGAATATGCTGTAAATGCGAAAACTTCGATACATGGCGAAATTAAATGGAGTAATAACTTAGATACCAAAGTAAATGATCTATCCATTCAAGCGAAAATTTCCGGAAATGCAGTTGATCGAAGGACAATCAGCGCGCAACAAGGTTTTTATGACTCCGCCACGGATATCATAACTTGGGATAAAAATTCCAAAAATGAATTTAGTGAAGTAAACCCCGGGGATTCCGGATCTGTAAACTTTACCGTTTCTCCGCTTTCATTATTCTCTAGTTCGGGCGAAATACTTCCTGATCCTACTATCAATATAAACATCTCTATTTCCGGTAAGCAGTTGCAAGCTGGTTATGCCAGTACTGATTTAAATAATTCTGATGTTGGAATTGTACGGCTTATTTCAGATGTTGGGTTCGTGACCAAGGCACTGTATTATTCCGGTCCTTTCGTTAATACCGGTCCTGTGCCGCCGAAAGTAGGCGTTCAAACTTCTTACACAGTTGTTTGGACTCTTTCCAATACAGCCAATAATATTTCAAAAGGAATTGTTAGCTCAAGCATACCTTCCTGGATGAAATTTGCAGGACCTATTACCCCCGCCGGAGAAGACTTGACTTATAATGCCTCAACTAAAGAAATAATTTGGAATATCGGTCGAATTCCAAGGGGTACCGGTATCACTTTGCCTGACCGAACAGTTTCCTTTCAAGTTTTATTTACCCCTTCACTTTCCCAGGCTGACACCACTCCGGTCATTATCAATGACAGCGTTTTGACCGGACATGACGATTTTGCCAATGTGGATGTTAAAGTGAGCAAAACATCGCTTCGCACCTCGCTGGAAAATGACCCGCAATTACCTACAAAAGGGGGCGTCGTAGTTGAATGACCATGTCTGAAAATAATAAAAATACCAAGAATAATGCTGGAGAAAATAATGTTATGGAGAAAATAGTCTCCTTATGCAAGAGACGAGGGTTTGTTTTTTCAAGCTCCGAGATTTATGGAGGATTGGCGGGCACTTATGATTTCGGACATTTTGGACTTGCTTTAAAAAACAATATTAAACAATCTTGGTGGAAAAAGTTTGTTGACTCTCGAGGCGACATGTATGGCATTGATGCGGCTATACTAATGAATGCAAAAGTTTGGGAAGCTACCGGGCACGTGGCAAATTTTGCCGACACACTGGATGGCAAGAAATTCAATGCAATGCTTAAAACAGAAGTGGGCGCTGGAGAGCAAGCATCTGTTTCTTATCTTCGACCCGAAACGGCGCAAGGAATGTTTGTTAATTTCAAAAATATAGTAGATGTTTTTCATCCAAAACTTCCTTTCGGCATGGCTCAGATTGGTAAAGCTTTTAGAAATGAAATCGCGCCGCGGGATTTTTTATTTCGCCAAAGAGAATTTGAGCAGATGGAGATAGAATATTTTGTTCGTCCAACCGATTGGGAAAAATATTTTGAATATTGGAGGGACGAGATGCGTGAGTGGATGAAAGAAGTTGGGCTCGATATGACGAAGGTTCACGAAGTGGAAGTGCCGGAAGCAGAGCGGGCGCATTACTCAAAGCGGACGATTGATTTTGAATTTGATTTTCCTTTTGGCCGCAAAGAGCTCTTTGGCCTTGCCTACAGGACGGATTTTGACTTAAAGAGCCACAAACTTGAATATGTTGATGAAGAAGCCCCGACCCGGGTTGGGAAAAAAATAGTTCCACATGTTATTGAACCTACTTTTGGCGTTGACCGCGCGATCCTTGCGCTTCTGCTCTCCGTATATATGGAAGATAAAAAAGACGGAGAGTTTAGAGTATACTTGAAATTTAAACCAAATATCGCGCCGGTCATTTGCGCCGTTTCTCCTTTACTTGCAAACAAACCGGAACTGGTGGAATATGCGAAGGAAGAAGTTTATGCGCCGCTTAAGGCAGAGTTTGGCCGGGTAGCTTGGGATGATAATGGCAACATTGGCAAACGCTATCGCCGCCAAGACGAAATCGGCACGCCATTTTGCATTGTAGTTGATTTTGACACTCTCACGGACAATTCAGTAACGGTGCGGGATCGCGATACGCTCGGGCAGGAGAGAATCAAGGTAGAAGATTTAAAAAAATATATAAAAGGAAAAATTTAGATGCGGTTTTTAAAAAAAGTTTTAAAAAGTGGTCTGCGAGTCATCACTGTGCCGATGAAAGATAACCCGACTGTGACGGTGCTCTGCTTGGTGGAAGCGGGGAGCAAGTACGAAGAGAAAAAGGTCAATGGAATTTCTCATTTTTTGGAGCATATGTGTTTTAAGGGCACTACCAAAAGGCCGCAGGCAGTCGATATTTCAAAGGAGTTAGATGCGTTGGGCAGCCAGTATAATGCTTTTACTGCGCAGGAATATACGGGATATTACGCCAAATCTGATGCTCGGCATTTTAGCCAAATTTTTGATATCGTATCCGATATTTATCTCAATTCTACTTTTCCGAATGCCGAAATGGAGAAGGAGAAAGGCGTGATAATAGAAGAAATAAATATGTACGAAGATATGCCGCAGCGGCACGTGCAAGACTTGCTGATGAAACTGCTTTATGGAGATCAGCCGGCAGGCTGGAATGTGGCGGGAACCAAGAAAAATATTTTAAAGATGAAACGCGACGATTTTGTCAGTTATCACCAGAAGCATTATCTGCCGGAAGCGACTGTGCTGGCGGTAGCTGGGCAGATTACACAAAAGCAAGTTTTAGAAGAAGTTAATAAAATTTTCGGCAGGGTTTCGCGGGGAGTGAAAGGTCATAAAGCCGTTGTAAAAGAAAGACAAAAACACCCAGGCGTATTAGTTGATTTTAAAAAGACCGATCAGACCCATTTTGTTTTGGGCGTTCGAACCTATAATTTGTTCGATAAAAAAAATGAAATTCTTTCTGTGCTCTCCGGAGTACTCGGCGGGGGAATGAGTTCGAGACTTTTTGTTAAACTTCGCGAGGAGATGGGAGTCGGTTACTATGTTCGCGCTTATAACGATGCTTATACGGATCACGGATTTTTACAAATTTCCGCGGGTGTGGATAATAAAAGAATCGAGGAAGTAATTTATGCCGTTCTTGAAGAATGCCGGAAATTAAAAAATTACAAAATTTCCGAAGAGGAATTGAACAAAGTTAAAGAATTTTTAATCGGCAACATGAAACTCTCTCTCGAGTCGAGCGACGACATAGCCAATTTTTATGGCGGTCAGGAACTTCTAAGACGAAAAATTCATGAAGTTTCAAAGAAAGCGAAAGAAATACGCGCCGTTACCGCCTCGCAGATTAGAGGCTTAGCCAAAGATATTTTTAAAAACGACAGACTTAATTTAGCAATCATCGGGCCCTTTAAAAAAAAGGAAAAGTTTTTGAAAATTCTGAAATTCTGAAAACTTTTTCTATCGCCACTTTTTTAATGCCCGTAGTCGATTTTGTTAAATTAGTCTACGAAACTCTTCATCAACGCAATTTTTCTCCGGTACGCCCCGCCCCAATTTCACTGAAAGAACAATTATCCATTAAATGAACCGATTGGACAATAACCGTACGATAAGTGAGTAACAGAATATTATATAATTGGGGCGGGGCCGAAATGCTCGCCGCCGCTCGCAAACCCCCTTCGAAAAATTGCTCTCCAACGATTTTCGTAATTTCACGATAAATTAATTTTCCCGAGCATTGAGCGCTTTGCGTATTAGCAAAATTCACCTCAGAGTGGTATTATAGTAAACATGTTTGAAAAGGGTACGGCTACCAGTATTTCTATAACGACCGGCACAATGGTCCGGGCGGTTCTCGTTCTTCTTTGCGTGTATTTGATATGGTTCTTGCGAGATTTGGCGCTGGTCGTTCTTACTTCGATAGTTATTGCCTCTTTTGTCGAATCAGCGGCTCCTTATTTTTCAAAGGTTGGTCTCAACAGAGTGTTTGGAATTGTTATTTTGTATGCCATAACGCTTCTTGGTTTGGCCGGAGCATTTTATCTTTTTGCTCCGCTTTTAATAACTGAAATATATAACTTTTCCACTTTTATTTCTACCTATATACCAAATATTACTTTCCTAAATTATTTTCAAAACGAAGCATTTTCCGGCGCCAAGGATATTGTGGGCGCGCTCGGAAGTAACTTTTCACTCTCCGCGCTGTTTTCAGTATCCAAAGCTTTTATTTTAAATCTTTCTGGTGGATTTTTCCAGACTCTTTCAATCGCCTTCGGGAGTGTTTTTAACTTTATATTAATTATTCTTATTTCTTTTTATCTTACAATGGAGGAGAGGGGAATAGAAAATTTCCTGCGCCTTGTCTTTCCAATTAAATATGAAGATTATGTTGTAGGTCTTTGGGAGAGATCCCGCCGCAAAATAGCGCTTTGGATGAAGGGACAGGTGGTCTTGGGCATAGTGGTAGGAGTTCTAATATATTTGGTGCTCTCACTCTTGGGTATTGAATATGCGCTCCTTTTGGCGATTATCGCGGGAGTCATGGAAATGGTTCCATATGGTATCTGGGTTGCCTTGATTCCGGCTTTTGCTTTTTCCTATCTTTCGGATGGAATTTCCAAGGCCCTGATGGTGGCTGGTGCCTATATCATTATTCACCAATTCGAAGTTTTTCTTTTTGCCCCTCTGATTATTAAAAAAATAGTCGGTCTTTCGCCGATAGTCATTATTCTCTCTGCCCTGATCGGTTTTGAACTGGGCGGATTCTGGGGATTAGTGCTGGCTATCCCACTCGCAGTGATTGTCATGGAATTTTTGAGTGATGTAGAAAAGAATAAAATTCTAGCTCGAAACAAATCCTAATAAATAATGAATGAAAAAAGATAGTTTCTACATTACGACAACGATTCCATATGTAAATGCGGACCCTCATATTGGTTTTGCGCTGGAGTTGGTGCTCTCGGATGCCATAGCGCGTTACGAGCGGCTCAAGGGCTCGGAAGTTTTTTTTAGTACCGGCACGGACGAATATGGCCAAAAGATTTGGGAGGGAAGCGTTCAGGAAGACAAAAATGTTGAAGAATACGTTGACCACTATGCAAAAAAATTTATAGAGCTCAAAGACATTTTAAATCTCTCTTATAATAATTTTATCCGGACTACGAGCATGGGGCATATTGAGGCGGCTCAGGAATTCTGGCGCCTATGTGATAAAAAAGGCGATATTTATAAAAAGATATACAGAGGGCTCTATTGCGTTGGCTGTGAAAAATTTCTAACAGAGAGGGACCTGATGGATGGCGTTTGCTCGCTTCATCCCAAACTAGTACCGGAGGTCGTCGAAGAGGAAAATTACTTTTTTAGATTAAAAAATTATAAAAAACAGCTGCTTGAATATCTTGCAAATAAAAAAGTTATCACTCCGGAGTGGAGGAGAACTGAGGCGATAAGCTTCGTGGAGAGCGATATGGAAGACTTTTCAATTTCTCGCGACAAAAAACGGACGCCTTGGGGGATACCGATACCGGGAGATGATAGACAAGTTATGTATGTTTGGTTTGGCGCTTTTATAAATTATATTTCTACTTTAGGATGGCCCAACAGCAAAGGAAATTTTGAAAAATTCTGGGTTGATGGAGTAACAGTCCAGATTGCCGGAAAAGATATGGTGAAATTCCAATCAGTTATGTGGCAAGGTATGTTGATGTCCGCTGGAATGCCGACGACTGATCATATCGTCTACCATGGTTTCATAACGGGAGAAGGTGGAATAAAAATGTCTAAATCTCTAGGTAATGTGATTAATCCAAATGCTATCGTATCAGAATATGGCACGGATGCTCTGCGGTATTTTCTTTTGCGAGAAATTTCTCCATTTGAGGACAGCCCTTTCACCATGGAACGTTTTAAGGAAGCTTACAATGCAGGTCTTGCAAATGGACTGGGGAATTTGGCTTCTCGCATCCTTACACTTTCAGAAAAATATCTGGAAAAATGTCCAGAAATTCCAGAACATTCAATTCCACAAGAATGGAAAGACCACTTAAACAAATTTGAAATTCAAAAGGCTGTAAATTTCACATGGAGTGAAATTGGCGAACTTGATAAATTTATCCAAGAAACTGAACCGTTCAAGATTATAAAAATTGATCTTGAAAAAGGAAAAAAATTAATTTCCGATTTGGTTCTGCGCCTGTACACTATCGGGAGAATGTTAAATCCCATAATGCCGGAAACAAATATTACTTTGAAAAAATTAATTAGAGAAAACAAAAAACCAGAAGCACCCTTATTCCCACGCAAAGACTAGTTTATGTTTGTGGAAAACAATTTGTTGACTTGTTTTTATAAAAATGATTGAATAGCAGTATGCAATACAAAATGCAAAATTTGATGACAATGATGATGAACACCCAAATACGTCGGGGTTGCTTATTGCGTTGCATAAACTAATTTTTTTAAAAAAATGAAACACAAAAAACAGCCCCGAAAGGGCTGTTTTTTGTTCTTTGAAAAATGATACTCAATACTTTTGAGTGAGACGAACATATTGGGCATATTTATTACTTGTACCCAATATGTTCGTCTTACTCATTCCATCATCACGGAAGTATGGCAACTGCTAGCCCGAGCAATTCATCGGGTAACACAAGAAAATAGTTGACATTATGCAAAGAAAAATAATCGTAGGATTCACCTTCGCAATTATAAACGACTGTCGGGACACGCATGCAGTAAAAAGACAGGAAAGCCGACTGCATGCCTCCTTAATGAAAGTTGGGATTGTAGCACCAGTAACTTTTATAGGTGTTGAGTACGACTTCGAGGCAGCCCTCAACCTGATTGACCAAATGGATTCCATTGGAAGAGAATGTCCCGGGGGCATATCTACCAACGTTGCGCACAGAAACGGAGATGCACGAAAAAATGGTAACGGCACTAAATTCTGTTGTTTCCAATATGGAAAAATCTGGAATATCGCGACAATTGAAGGGGTCACACTTTCATTGGTAAAAAAACTTCGTCTTGTCAATTCGCTATTCGTAATACATATGAGCGATGCAGTCGCACGGATGGTTCGAGAAGGATTCATTCCAAGCTCGAGTGCATCAGAAATCGTCGATAGCCAATTTAGAAGTTTTGACTTCTCGCCTCGCGCGTTGGCGTATGTGTTGGGCGGGAAAAAACTGTGTTGCACTGAGGTACCGATCGAGAGTATCATACCCGATCCCCAACCAATCATCGCTGTCATCGACTGTTTTGGAAATGGAAAGACGATGGTTCTTACCAGAGAACTTAACATAGAGAACGGCTACGTTCAGACGAAATTTGGCACGTTGCCGTTTTACAAACGATTAGCTGATGTTCCGGACGGTGTAGCCGCAGTGATTCAAGGAAGTTCTGGGTTACCTGGATCACGCTTTGCTGAAATCGTTATCAATGGCGAAAATGCTGCAAAAAAACTCGGATTCAAAGTCGGGGACGGGATTTTTTAAAGGTCATGTGTAATCACGGTTTTTATCGCAAGCCAGCAAACATGAGTGTTCGCTGGCTTTTTATTTATATTAACTTTTTCGTACGTTCAACATCATGGATAAAACTTTTTATGTTATAGTAATTTCTGCGCTCCCACCCGACTTCTCCCCGACATAGGTTGAGACCGGGTGGGATATAATTATTTTATGCAAAAAAAAGAACCATTATACATCGACATCCACAGCCATGTAAATTTCAAAGCCTTTGACGCGGATCGGGACAAGGTGATAAAGCGCGCCTTAGATAGTGGAACGTGGATGATAAATGTCGGCACCCAGATGGATACCTCCCAAAAAGCGGTGGAGATGGCAAATCAATATGAGGAAGGTGTATATGCGATTGTCGGATTGCACCCAATACATACCGGCGCATCGTACCATGATGTGCAAGAGTTGGGTGAAGGCGGAAAAGAATTTACTTCCCGTGGGGAAATTTTTAACAATGAGTTATATCAAGAACTTTTAAAAAGCAACAAAGTTGTGGGCATTGGGGAGTGCGGATTGGACTATTATCGTAGTACGAGCGAATCCATATCTAAACAAAAAGACGCTTTTATTGAACAGATAAAACTCGCAAACGAATTCAATAAACCTCTGATGTTACATATACGCCATGGCGTAAATCATATTGAGAATAACGCGTATGCCGACGCGCTCCAGATTTTAAAAAAATATTCAAAAGTCAAAGGTGATGTGCATTTTTTTGCCGGGACTTTGACTGAGGCGAAAGCGTATTTGGATTTCGGTTTTACTCTTTCTTTTACCGGAGTTATTACTTTTACCGAAGATTACGATGAGATTATAAAAAATACTCCGCTTAACATGATTATGTCCGAGACTGATTCTCCATATGTCACTCCCGTTCCGAATAGAGGCAAGCGTAATGAGCCGTCGTATGTGAAAGAAATTGTGAAAAAGATTGCGGAGATAAAGAATTTACCGGAAAAAGAAGTGGCTGAAGCAATTATTGCAAATGCCAGGCGCGTATTTGGTATTTAATTTTATTAATGATAAAATATAAAAATGAAACTTGAAACTTATAATGTTGCTCCGGGGAAAAAAGAAGATCTTCCGACTCAACAAGAAACCGTAAATGTTACAGAAAATTCAAAAATTAATTCTTCAGAAGAAACTTCTCTTCAAAGGGAGAAGGTTGAGGCTGTGCGTAGTTTTGACGAAACAAAAGATAATGAAGAACTTAACCCAGAAATGGAATTGGGTATTGTGAGCAAAAAAGCGGAAAAAAATGCAGCTGAAATTGCTCGTCTGAGTGAGGTAGTTTCAAGAGATAGAGAAAAACTTGTTCAAATATACGAAAAGCTCGGCATGCCTATTGCGGAGACTGATAGTGTCGACGCTAAAAACTTACAGTCTCTCTTGGAAGAAAAAAATAAATTAGAAGAGCAAAAGCAAAAAGCTGAGACAGTGGAAGGTCTGAATGAAGTGTTGGAGAAACTTAACAACCTTTCAAAAAGTGAACTGAAGATTATCATTGAAACAGGCAGGGATAGCGCGGGTAAACAAATTCAGGGCGAGAACGGCAAACTAGAACCGGATGTAGCTAAAAAGCTTGCCACTCTCGCGGAAGAAGGGGTCAAGAAAATAACAAAAGCGGCGCTGAATATTATTGCTGGTATGGTAAAAGGATTTCTCAAAGCGGTTTTCAGAGTGGAAGAATCGGGAGAGGGGCAGTAACTTTTTTATGAACTATCTCTTTCTAAGAGCGCATACTTTACTTTCTAAAGGGTTTTTGCTAGCATGAAATTTATGGAAGTGATGCAAGTTGGAGGCGAAAATGAAATATCTGGAGGTGTAGATTCCAAAGTGTATGAGCTAGGGTATCTTTTAGTGCCCACCATTAAAGAAGAAGATGTAGCAGCCAGTTATGGAAATCTTAAAGAACTCGTTTCATCCTTTGCGGGCGAGATTATCGGAGACGAAATGCCGAAGATGATTAATCTCGCTTATTCAATGCAAAAAATTACCTCCAATGTGCGCCACAAATGGAATACTGCATATTTTGGCTGGACTAAGTTTCTGATGGATCCTCAAAAAGTTTTAGAGCTAAAAAAGCGTCTTGATCTGGATCCTAACTTCATCAGATTTTTGATATTAAAAACGGTCAAAGAAAATACGATTGCGGTAAAAAGATTCGTTCGCGGAGATACATATAAGCGTCCGAAATCAAAGAGCATAGATAGTGAAACAGCTGTTCCTATAAACCAAGAAGAAATAGATAAGGAAATAGATGCATTGGTTGCAGTATAATTAGCAATTTAATTTTTTGGATAAACATGTATTTAAACAAAGCAATACTAATAGGAAATCTTACCCGAGATCCGGAGCTTCGGTCGCTACCTTCCGGGGTTAAGGTCTGTTCATTTTCTTTAGCCACTAACCGCGTCTGGAAAGACAAGAATGGCGCGCGCCAGGAATCGGCTGATTATCACAATGTCGTGGTTTTTGGGCGTCAGGCAGAGACAGTTGCGCAATATATGAAGAAAGGAAGCTCGATCTTAGTGGAAGGCAGGATGCAAACGAGAAGCTGGGATGACAAGACGACCGGAGAAAAGAAATATCGCACCGAAGTTGTTGCTGACCGCACCCAGTTTGGTCCGAAGGGGGCAGCGGGAGGAAGCGGAGGAACTGCGGGAGCGCAAACAGCGCCAAAAGTTTCGAGCAGCAATAATGGAGAAGTTGACGTAATAGAATATCCGGAAGAAGACATTAATCCGGAAGACATTCCATTTTAAATTTTATGAAACAAGATTATTTTTCCGCGAACAACATAAAATATATAGATTACAAGGACACTGAAATTCTAAAAAGATTTCTGAATCCAAATGGTAAAATCATGAGCCATAAAAGGACTGGCGTCACCGCCAAAAATCAGCGCGCCCTCTCGAACGCCATCAAGCACGCAAGATTCTTAGGGTTGCTTCCTTTTGTTGTTAAGTAAAACAAATAAAAATCCCCGAAAGGGGACTTTTATTTTCTGTAAAGAAAAATTTCAACATAGTCCAAGTCACGAATAGTTTCAGTCCTGATGTTTCCTTCAAATCCTGAATCTATAAGGGGTGAATGAACGTGCCTTTTGTCTCTTTCGTATATACCAGTATTTATAACTGCGATTATATTTTTACTCAGTTTAACTTTTGCCGTTTCGCCAATTTTAAAAAGTTCCTTCGAACCTTCCGGTATTTCTTTCAGTATAAATGGTAAATCTTTCTTACTTTTAACACTAAACGATTCATTGGATTTGGGGATATAAAACTTTTCCTTTAGCGGTAATCTAATACAAACATCTTTTAGTTCTTTAGGATCTATACCCTCTGCAACTTTGACGGCGAGGGTACCTTCGTCTTCAAGATCAACATCACCAAAAGACCAATCTTTGCCTTCCTCCCCTTCAACGATTAAGTCTGATTTTAAAGCTTGACGCAATTTTTCTTGACGCAGACGCTTATGATCGTTTACCCAAAAAAAACGCATAACATTTCCTTCCAGCTCAATTGGTCGATTTACGTGATTTTGTATATCTACAGGTATTGTCACTTTCACTAATCCATCATTAATATCTCTAATCATTTCTGCCGTTAAATAACTTTTATGAAACCTTATTTCAATACCAGATTGAGACAAAGAGCTTCGAACCGACCAATTTAGCTCGCCCAAGGCTCCTTTAGTAATTTTTATTTCTGGAAAATCAAGTTTGTTTACAACAATTGGAACATTTCTTACAAGACCTAGGGGGGGAATATTGATTTTATTTTCTAATGATACATCACGACCAATCCAAAAATTACCAAGAGCTTCCAACTGCTTTTGAGCTACACCCCTATCGTACAAGTTCTTTATGTCTTCTGCTTTAAAAATTCCTTCCATTTTTTATTCTTAGACTCTCTCCGCGTATTCTCCGGTTTCTGTGTTAACGCTGATTACATCGCCGGGAGCGATAAACATCGGGGCATTGAGCGTGGTTTCGTTTTCTAGTGTTACAATTTTCATTCCTCCCTTAGAGGTATCTCCGCGCACCGCAGGCGGAGCCTCTTTTACTTTGAAATTTATTTTGATAGGCAATATAACTTTGATGATTTGCTGCGCTTCATCTTCATTTTCCCAGACCAGTGCCGTTACATTGCTGTTTTGTTTTAAGAATCGCTCAGAGTTCCCGATGAGCGCCTTATCCAGTTTGAATCTTTTACTTTTGTCATTTGGCTCACAGAACCAATATTCTTCTTTGTGATGATACAAAAAAGTAATATCGCGTTTTATAATATCCGCCTCATCAGCTGATTCGGAGACGTGGAAAGTCGCCGAGATAGTTTTGCCGGTTATCAGGCTTTTGAGTTTGACTTGATTTTGCGGCTTTCTCTGCTGAGTGCGGGCGACGTGAGACTCAATCACTTCGCATGGTTCGCCATCATAAATTATTATTTTCTTTTCCCGAATTTCGTTGTATTCCAGTTTTGACATGGGGCAATACTAGCAAATTTAACCTTATTCTGCAAGCTACTACAGAATGCTTGACAATTTCTGTGGGTATGCTATACTCTCCTTGCCGAGATAAGGTAGTGAGCTACAATCTTGGTGTGCCAAGTGGCACTTCTTTCGGGAGTTTGTCTCCCGAGTTTAGGCAGGGTCTAGCTATAGCCTCGTAAGAGAAAGAGCTAGACTAAGTGAATTCGCGGATTGGGCAACATATATATGGAAAGAGTGTGATGCTCATATGATTCACTTATGGTGTTAGGCCTACGGGCCATATCTTCCTTACCTCCGTCTTTTGGCACATCCGGCGGAGGAGCGACATTGTTAGAATGTGTCTAGCTTTAATCCCTGAAGGTGAGAATCTGAAAGCAATATCATTTAGGGGATTAAGGGACAGGACTCAGCTGAGTCTACGAGATGTGGATCAGTCCCACAGTCTCGGTGACAAGCTTTCTTGCGAATAAGGTTTGCCGCAAGAGCTATACTCGGCAATGCCGGGGTAGTTACAAAAGGAATCTCAGAGATATCCCGCAAACCATTTCTTACCCTCGTGTCGCTTCGGCGGTGCGAGGGTATTCTTTTTTAAACTTCTTCTGCAAATTTTTTCCGTATTTCTTTCAGGATTTGATCAGCTATTTTTTTATTTTCCTTCAAGAAGGTGCGGGTAGAGTCGTAACCGACACCTAATTTTATTTTTTCTTTTACTTCGCTGCTTGGCGTATAAAAATATGAATTTCCGGATTTTTCTATTATTTTAAATTTTTCCCCCAAGGCCATAATCTCACCTTCTTTGGAAATTCCTTCATTGTAAATAATATCAAATTCTGTCTGCTTGAATGGGGCTGCCACTTTATTCTTTACTACTTTTACGCGTGTTCGGCTTCCGACCACTTCCTCTCCCTTTTTTATTTGCGCAATTTTACGGATATCCAACCGGACCGAAGTGTAAAATTTCAGCGCTTTTCCTCCTGGAGTGGTCTCCGGATTGCCGAACATCACGCCGATTTGCATTCTAATCTGATTGATGAAAATGACAGAAGTTTTAGATTTTGCCACGATGGCGGTCAATTTTCGGAGAGCTTGGCTCATCAGACGGGCTTGCTTGCCGACATGATACGCGCCCATATCACCCTCGATTTCGTCCTTTGGAGTGAGCGCTGCCACCGAGTCAATAACGATTACATCAATCTTACCCGTTCGCACCAAACTCTCCACGATTTCGAGCGCCTGTTCGCCGTTGTCTGGCTGGGAAATGAGCAAATTATTTATGTTTACTCCAAGTTTTTTCGTATATTCCGGATCCATTGCGTGTTCAGCATCTATGTATGCGCAAATACCGCCCAGTCTCTGCGCTTCGGCCACGATATGCAGAGACAAAGTTGTTTTGCCGGAAGATTCCGGTCCGAAAATTTCAACAATTCTTCCCCGCGGTATTCCGCCGACTCCGAGCGCCATGTCGAGGCCGATGGAACCGGTCGGGATGACATTGATATCTACTTTCGGCGAATCCCCGAACTTCATAATTGATCCTTCACCAAATTTAGTTTGGATTGATTTTAGCGTATCCTCCAACCCGGCTATTCCCGCAGTCTTGTCTTCCTTGTTCTCCTTTTTCTTTATCATAATTCCTTTGAGTATATTAGCTTATAATTCTTCTCGTCGCTGTATCCAAACTTGTCTTTTGCTTTGATGTTGATTATATTGTATCCTGGCAAAAGCGCAATCGTCTCATTAAAATCGCCTTTTTGGTCAATTGAAATTTCTCTGCCATTTAAAACCAGATTTATTGCATTTTTTGCATTTCCGGTCACTTCAATTACACTGTCGGAAACCTTTGCCCCATCCAATATATTTACGTTTTTTATTTTCACACCAAAAATCAAGTTATGGGAGCCGAAAAAAGCATAAATAAAAATCAGCAGAAAAAAAACAGAAAGTCCGGCTATTTTTAATATTTTTTTTTCGCTAGTTATCATCCCGCACGAAATAGGACGCGTACGTTTACGCCGCACTTCCGTTTGTTAGTAATTTCTATTATATAAACCATAATTTTTTATTATATGTGTCCGCGATTTCGTTCGAGATCATATTACATTTTCGCCAGTCTCAGTTCTCTCAATTTTTTCCAGCACCTCTCGCGGTTTTGCGCCGTCTCCGGGACCAATTACTCCGCGCTCTTCGAGGCGGTCCATCAGGCGCGCTGCTCTGGCGTATCCCAATTTTAATTTTCGCTGCAGATATGAAGTGGATGCTTTGCCTGCTTCCATCACGCAGATACGGGCTTCTTCATATAGTTCATCGTCATCTTCCATATTTTCGTCTTCGAGAGTACTTTCGAAAATGCTTTTATCGGCCGAGATAGAGCCAGAGGTCAAAGTGATATCTTCAGATATTTCATCCCGATACTCATCCGCCAGATATTTTACAACTTTTTTAACTTCCGCCTCTGAAATAAATGCGCTCTGCAAGCGTTCCGGCTGGGCGTCGCCTGAAGAATAAAGCATATCGCCGGCACCCAGAAGTTTTTCTGCTCCGCCGGCATCCAATATTGTCCGTGAATCCACTTGGGAAGACACTTTCAGAGCGACTCTGGCGGGGATATTTGCCTTAATCAAGCCGGTAATAATATTTACTTCGGGCCGCTGAGTAGAAAGTATCAAGTGAATACCGACGGCTCGAGACATTTGAGCTAGGCGGACGATGGCGGATTCGAGCTCTCTCGGATAGGAGCTCATTATGTCCGCGAGCTCATCAATGATTATGATGATATAGGGCAGACGATCAGTGCCGGTTTCATTTTCTGGGATGCCGGCTTTTGTTTTTTTCCGATTACCTGTAAAACTATCGTGGTACGACTCTATATCTCTCACTTTTTCCGTTTCCAATATATCATAACGGCGATCCATTTCTTTAGCCGCCCATTTCAGTGCCAAAATTGTTTTCTTGGCATCCGTTATCACGGGAGTCAGCAGGTGCGGAATATTATTATAAAGAGTCAATTCGACGCGTTTTGGGTCAATCAAAATAAATTTCAAATCATCCGGTCCGTTCCGATAGAGCAGGGAAGTGATCATTGAGTGTATTGCCACGGATTTTCCTGAACCGGTAGTACCAGCCACCAGGCAGTGCGGCATCTTGGCCAGGTTGCCAAACACCGACTTACCCGAGATGTTTCGTCCGAGGGCGATGGTCAGAGGTTTTAAAGAATTTTGGAATTTATCATCGGATAGCAGGGTGGCGAGGCCGACGAGGGACTTTGTCCTGTTTGGAATTTCGATGCCCACCAAAGATTTTCCGGGAATTGGCGCTTCGATTCGTATCGGGTGTGCGGCGAGCGCGAGCGCTAAATCGTTGGTGAGAGCGATGATGCGGGAGAGTTTCACTCCTTCCGCCGGTTTCAGGGCATAGCGGGTGACCGTCGGTCCGATAGTTATTTCATCCATTTCTACTTCAATGCCGAAGTTTAAGAGAGTGCGCTTGATGATATTTGCGTTGGCTTTTATATCGCCGGTATTTGGCTTGCCTTGATCTTCTTCTAAAAGCGAAAGGGGAGGGGGGACATAGGTAGACATAAGTCCCACCCGTCTTTTTTTAATTGGAATTTCTTCTTCCTCCTCGTCAACACCGAGTATGGCTTTTTTTATTTTTTCCCCAGTGGTCTCTTCATCTTCCTCCGGCAGATATTTTTCCATCTCGTTTGTTTCGTTTTCAGAGAGGACAAAGGGAGGCTGTTCTTTTTTTTGGATGATAAAATTCCAAAGTTTTTTAAATATATTCGCGAGATCTGGTATGGCGTCAAACATCACCAGAATTGAAATTATTAAAATTGCGCCGAGAAAAATGATACTGGCATATTCATCAAAAAGCGCCACCAGTGGCGTCGATAGGATTTCTCCGAGCAGTCCTCCGGCGTGATTTTTTGAAGCGATGTCTATCATCCCGAGGCCCGAGAGCAAAAACATTGCGGCGCTGATTGCATTCTTCCAGCCGATATTAGGGGTCTCGGATTTAATGAATGAAGTTCCGAGCAAGACAAAAAGGGCGGGAAGGAGGATATCGCCTATGCCGAGCAGGAGGTGAAGCTTATCATTAACAAAATTACCGGCAACTCCCGCTATATTAAATTTTGACATTAAAAGGAACAAGGCGGCGACAAAAAAAACTATTGCTGTAATCACATGCTTGGTCCGGCTTTTCAATCCAAAATTTTCTTCTTTTGCATCGCTTTTCTCCTTGTCTCTCTTCTTCGCCATTGTGGTATTATTTTAACACAAATTCATTTTTTCTCGCAGAAACTTAATCTTCTCATAAGTTTCTTCTCAATATCCATAAAAATCTAAAAAAATCTTTCTCGACATAACTTTTCTCCGGCACGGATTTTTCAAAAGACAATCAGTCTTAAAAAATCCTACCTAGCCCGTGCCGGGACGGCCGAGGGAAGTTTTCGGCTCGTCACCCTCAAAACCCCTGCGAAAAGACATGTCTCAACGATTTAAGAAAATCGTTGCAGGCGTAGTTTTTTCGAACTGAAGTAGTTGCATTTTTATCTGTCCGATATATAATGGACAGATGTTAATGGGAGATCAAAATCTTAAAGACCCCCAAAAAGACACTAAAAACATGTCCGCACAGTATGAAGTCGAGGATCTTCGCTCTAGGTCCATAAGATTGTCCTATACAAAGACTAATAAGCTTGTTACGGCGCTTTATATGGTAACGGACATAATGGACAGAGATGAACCCATTAGAAATAAATTAAGGACATTGGGGTTAGATGTTCTGTCGGACGCATTCCCTATGTCAAAGACCCCCTTTGATATAGGGAAAATAGAACAAATAATGTCCTTTTTAGGTATAGCAACGGCAATGAATTTTATCTCCGAAATGAATTGCTCTATTTTAAAAAAAGAATTCCTAGAATTAAAGGCGTCGATGCAGGCATCAACACCGACAAAGCCTCAATGGCTCGAAGAATTCTTTAAAACTTCGTACGGAGAGGAATTGGGTAATTACGCAACACCCCCCGAACTAGCGGAGAAGAGAGAGAATTCTAAAGGACACACTAGAATCGGAGTACAAAAAGGCAGTACTCTGATGAAAGCACTCAGCAGACTAGATATGTCCAATAGAAGTCCTTTAGACATAAAGGACAATTTTGACGTCCTTAAGAAGCGAAGAAGAGAAGAAGTTCTCGTTATTATCGGGGAAAGTCCAAATGGAGTAACCATAACAGACATTAAATCAAGAGCTACCGGGGTGCTTACCTCTTGTAGTGAAAAGACTTTGCAAAGAGAATTAATGTCCATGACAAAGGATGGAGTCCTTAATAAAACAGGGGAGAAACGATGGAGCAAATATAGCTTAGGATCTTCCTAGCTTGTAGGGGTAGCTTATTGCATTTCTGTAAAATGTATGTAATGATTGGTTGGTGGGTGCTATCCTGTATCTCTTTTAAAACCTAACTAGCTAGATAGATAGATTCTAGAAGCTAATTTGGGAGTTATCCACATAATATCTTGCTCAATCTTTGGGCTATATATTATAATGAGTGTTGTGTTTACAGAGTGCGCGCGTTTTAGTGCATTTTGTATTCATAGATTTATTTTCATTTTTTCTCGCTTGCGATTTCGTCGAAAAAGTTTCAAGTGAAATTTTGAAAATAAATGTCCCGCCATCGTTTTGTAAAAACTTCGGCGAGGCAAGCAAGGTCATTGAAAACCGAATAGCTATGTTTTCAATGTAAGTTTACATCTGTTCGTTTTTTGTTTGTCCGCTTCATTATTATTATTTATTAGTTAATTAGCGGAGAGAAAAAAACGATAGAAAAAAATACGCTCTTAGTTTTGTCGAAACTAATTAATGGCGTAGAATCCCGCGGTGGAATTTTAAAAAAATTTAACTGCAGGATAGAAGATTAAAAAATTTATGAGTAATATTTTGAATTTAAAAGGAGTAAAGCTTTTTGCCATCATTGTGTTGGCGGCGGCTTTGCTCGCAACATTCGGAATTGTGGTTGTGCAGAAGGCAAATGCTATGGACTGTACAATCAACAGTACCCTAAGGTTGGGTTCAACAGGAGCTGAGGTCATGTGTCTTCAGCAAGCCTTGGGTGGCCTGACTGCAGATGGAAAATTCGGTCCTGCGACGAAAGCCGCTGTGATGGCTTTTCAAGCCCACTCTGGATTAACGGCTGATGGAGTATTCGGCCCGATGTCCAAAGCTGTCTGGATGAGCAATGGAGGAAATTCCGCTAACTTCCCGCCAGGTTGTGCTTCAGCTTCCGGATTCAGCATTACGACTGGTGAGGCGTGTCATGCAATGGCAGGAGGAAATCTTCCAGCCGGTTGTACTTCAAATTCTGGATACAGTCAAACCACGGGTGCTAAATGCTCGGGTGGCGGTTCGGCAAATCTTCCAGCGGGTTGTACTACAGCTTCTGGATTTAGTCCGACTACCGGCAATAGATGTGACGGCTCTGGGAGCGGCGGAGGTGGAGGATCCACAGGAGGTGAGACTTCTATCTCTGGTCTTAGCGTAAAAGACGCTGACGATGACACTATTAATGAAGGTGACAACAAGGCTCCAGTTGCCGACATTCAGTTTGACGTTAAAGATGCTGATGCCAAGCTCATTCGCGCAGATATTGCATTTCAAGCGGATTCTGACAATGATCAAATAAGACCTTGGAGAGCGTTTGACAAGGTATATCTTATGGATGGCAGTACCGTCTTGACTTCTGAAGACGCAAGCGATCAGAATAATTGGGATGATGCTTCTAAAACGTCAGATGGCCTTAATGGTAGCAGCACTCCCAAGACGTATCGCATTCGTTTCACCGATATCAACAAAACATACAGAGAGGGCGCTAACAATAACGACCTTTGGGTAGCTGTTGATGTCGCTTCAAGCGTTGATTCTCCTGCTGACTGGACAGTAGGGATTGATACAGATGGTTTGCGATTCACTGACGGTGCCGGAGTAGACACGTTTGAAACTTCCGGGGACACTGCCAACTTCTCTATTGAAGCGGCGGGTCAACAGTCAGATGTTCACGTAACCAAAGATTCCACGAGCCCTGGTTCCCAGACTCTGCAAGTTAAGACAAGCACTTCCACTACGCAGACTATTGCGGTCTTCAAAATAAAGGTTGACTCGGACGGCAGGGATGTAAAGATTGATGATTTCCCGGTAACACTCGCTACTAGTCATACGAGCGGCCTAGCGGATGTTGTTGACGATGTGTATGTAGTCCTTGACGGCACCACTTACACGACTGATGACAATCCCGGTTCTGCCGCCTCCAAGACATTTCATTTCAGCGATCTGGATGATGATAATGTTGTGGTAAAAGCTGGCGAGACTATGCTTGCCACAGTTAAGGTCAAATTCAAGTCACAAGGCAGCGGTCCTGCTTACACGAATGGCACGACAATTCTTGCAACGTCAGCCGCTGTAGATGCCAGCTTCGAGGATGCCAATACTGGTGATAACGCTGGTACTATAAGTGGTTCTGCCCCGGCTAATTCTATGACTCTGGCAGGAACAGGAATCAGCGTACAGCCCGCTGGAGTTACACAACCAGTAGTAACTGTAACTACTACCTCCGGCACTGCTCACAATGCTTTTGCTACATACACCATAAAGGTTGATGTTACTGCCTTCGATCAAGATGCATTCATCTCAAAGGCGGGAGGTACGGCAGCCACGGCCCGATTTGAAGATGCTCAGCTTGGAACAGCCCTTGCTAGCGTTAGTAGCTCTTCATTGTCTATCTCTTCAAATGCTGATACAGAGGGCAATTCATACCGCATTAATGAAGGCGATACGGAAACGTTCACCTTTACACTGACGGTTGATCCTGTAGCTGGCGATGAAGGAAAACAAATCCGCGCGCAACTCTTGACAGTTACCTCGGGTACAACCTCTGGATCTCCGACTGGAAACACCTTCACGATTGGTACTAATGAACTAAGTAAGTACCAAACTGCTGGTGTATTGATTCCTGCTAACTAGATAGATAACGCGAACATTCAATGACTATATTTCTCTTAATAAAAAAGTTGAAAATAGTTGCTGATGTTCAACAGGATAATCTAAACAGAAGGAAAACTGCGAACCAAAATCTTAGGAATTCCACAGACGCCGTTCTCTGCACTGTACTGCATCTAATATCCTTTTTAGGAATAGTGCGTCAGGCAAGACAAAGTCTACGAAAACCGAAGATAACCCTAAATCAGCTTTGCTGATCGGGTAAGCAAAAAAACCACTCTCGACGGGGAGTGGTTTTTTGTTTGCCTTTTTTTGTTATACTGAGAGCATGCAACGAAAGTTTATAGAAAAAGTGTTGGCATCTTTGGACATATTCGTTCTTTTTTCGATACCAATTATTGTCTTTCCACATCAAATATTCGCTTTTAACACGTCCAAAAGTTTTTTCTTCATGGGACTCGCGGAAGTGTGCTTTTTTTTATGGATTTATTTTTTGGCAACTATGCCGGAGTATCGTCTTACAAAAAAACAGCTCATAATTTTCTGTGTTCCCGCGCTCTTTCTTCTGTCTCTTACCATAAGCGGGATGCTCGCGCCAAGCAGAAATCTGGCATTTTGGTCTTCCTTTGAACGCGGTACGGGGCTCATTTTTCTTTATCATTGTCTTGCCTTCGGATTGGTTGTCGCATCGCTGGTAAAGGTCCGCGGGAAAACTTTCGCGCAGAAAATATATTATGCAATTTTTTTTTCAGGCATTATTCTGGCGATTTCCGCTCTCTTTAACGATACAGGCGGGCTTGCGGGCAATTCGTCATATACGGGCGCCTATCTCATATTTTCTTTTTTTATCGGGGGAATATTATTATTTGTTGTTCGAAATGTATGGCGAAAAATACTCGTCTCTATCGGTCTTATTATTATTCTGGTCATACCTTTCGTGATCGGGGCTCGCGGCGCCTTTGGCGGACTTTTGGCGGGCATTCTGGTCGCATTTTTTATCTATCTTGCTTTGAGTGGTAAAAAGATAATCCGCGTCACAGGCGTTACTCTCCTAATTCTTTCACTTGTTCTTACGGCTTTTGTCGGCATTTCCTTAATTCAGCCGACTTCCCGAATTCATAGTGAGTTTGAAAAAGCTGCAGGGAATAGCAGGTTTATTTTCTGGAAAATCGCGCTAGAGGGAATTAAAGAGAGGCCGTTATTAGGATGGGGACCGGAGAATTATTCGGTAGTATATGCCAAATATTTTGACCCGACCATTCTGGAACCGGGCGAAGCCCGAGAAGTATCGGTGGATAAACCGCACAACATGGTTTTGGAGCAGTTCGTCTCAGGTGGATTTATTGGCGGCATGTTATTTCTGCTTTTCCTAATTTTATTTTTTATCCTGCCCTTATATTTCTACAGGAAAAAGATCTTTTCCAAAATGGAACTCGCGCTTTTTACAGGATTATTCTTCGCCTATTTTCTGCAGGACTTGATTATTTTCGATACGGTTATCACCTATATGACGCTCTTTGTCCTATTTGGCATATTTACCGGAACTACCCTAATCTTCACACAAAAAGAGAAGATAAAAACAATCTCGGGTTTAAAACCGATAGCTAGGACGGTCCATGCAATTGTGTGCATTCTTTTATTTATTTTCTCATGGATTTTCTTTGTCCATTTGCCGAGTAAAAAGGCGAAAGGGATTTATACGCTTGTAAGTCGCAAAACTGCGGAGAAAGATTTTTCAGTAGTTGCTAGTATTTCTCCTATGGGTAATGGTAGAGACGTGGGCATTATCGGGGAGCGAATGGTTAAATCTTATCAAGAGAACATTGACACAATCAAACAAGACCCGAGACTTATTGCGCAGGCGCATACCGACATTAATTCATTTCTGACCGAAGCTGACAAGCTCACCGAGGCGGCCCCAAACGATTATGCTCTTTGGCTCGCTTGCGCTCAGCTTGAGAGCTTCGACATGACTTCCACAGGCAACTTTGAGGATAAGGCAATTTCACGCGCCCTTTCGTACATCGATCGCGCGCGCGAGCTTTCTCCAAATGACCCGAGGGTATATTTAGTGTACGGACAAATTTTTGCTTACCAAAAAGAATTTGCCAAAGCGCACGATTATTTAATGAAGGCATATAACCTTGATCCAAAAATCCCCGTGCTCAAAGAGTACCTTGATAAATTTGAGAAATTATTCGGAACAAAATTATAATAATATCGTGGTGATAATGTAATTTTTATGTTAGAGTAAAAAAGAAAATATTATGAAATACGACATCAAAGATATAGGTTTGGCTAAAAAAGGTTTGGCTAGAATCGAGTGGGCCGGCAGGGATATGCCGGTGCTCGCTGGTATCGCCAAAAACTTTAAAAAATCAAAACCTTTTAAAAATATCCAAATTGCCGCCTGTCTGCATGTCACCGCGGAAACAGCCAATCTCATGATCGCCCTCTTAGAGGGCGGAGCGAAAGTTGCGCTTTGTGCTTCAAACCCTCTTTCGACTCAAGATGATGTCGCTGCCGCTTTGGTGAAAAATTTCGGTATTCCTGTTTTTGCTAAAAAAGGAGAAAGCAAGAAAGAATATTTTGCCCATTTGGAAGCCGTGCTTGAAGCAAAACCCGACATCACCATGGACGACGGGGCTGACTTGGTGTCTATGCTTCATTCGTCAAATACAGCTCAAGCTAAGAAAATTATTGGGGGAACAGAGGAAACTACCACTGGCGTCACCAGACTAAAATCGATGGCAGAAGAAGGTAGGCTCCTTTTCCCTGTCGTGGCGGTGAATGATTCTATGACCAAGCATTTTTTTGACAATAGATATGGAACGGGACAGTCCACAATGGACGGCATTATCCGCGCCACTAATAAATTGATTGCCGGTTCGGTCTTTGTGGTTGCGGGTTATGGCTGGTGTGGAAAGGGGCTCGCCATGCGAGCACGCGGCCTTGGGGCGAATGTTATTGTTACCGAAATTGATCCGGTCAAAGCACTGGAAGCCCTCATGGACGGATTTAGAGTTATGCCGATGTCGGAAGCTGGCCAGATCGCCGATTTTATTTGCACCGTGACGGGTAATACAAATGTAGTTGGACCCGAAACCTTCAAAACTATCAAGGATGGATGCATTATTTCAAACTCGGGTCATTTTGACGTGGAAATAGATCTCCTCGCGCTAAAAAAAATGACCAAAACTAAAAAAGTTTTGCGGGATTTTGTAGAAAGTTATGAATTAAAAAATGGACGCACAGTTTTTATACTTGCTGGCGGACGATTAGTGAATTTGGGAAGCGCGGAAGGGCATCCAGCATCGGTGATGGACATGAGTTTCGCCAATCAAATATTGGCCGCCGAATTCATTCTTAAAAATAAGGGTAAACTTTCTAATTCAGTTCATGTTTTGCCTGAGATTCTTGACAGAGAAATTGCGGCTTTAAAATTAAAAAGTCTGGGTGTAAAAATCGATGTTTTATCAAAGAGACAAAAAGAATATATGGCAGGATGGGAGAATGGAACTAGTTAATATAGACTTTTTGGAGGGGTTTCGAGCGCGACGGCGCGAGAATTTCAGGATTTTTTAAACTTCAAAAAATCCGTACCGGAAAAAAGTTCTATATTAACATGTTCTATAATATTTATGAAAATTGTAATTACTGGGGCTCAAGGGGTAGGTAAAACCACTATAACCCGACAAATAAACAAGGATTATCCTGATTTTAAAATCTTGCCTGAAGCGGCGCGGCTGGCAATCGAGGCAGGATATAAACTTGATCAAACTGCTACGGCAGAGACGGAGCTTTGGCTGATCGCAAAACAAATTGAGCTTGAAAGTACAGAGGGAAAGTGGGTCGCTGACCGGTGTGGTATAGATTTGCTTGCATATATTGAGCATCTGTTTCCGCAAGAATCGGCTTTGATTGAATTTGCCACAGAAATACTGGTGCCAAGATTTAATAAATATGATTTGGTTTTGTATTTGCCAAGCGGGCAATTTGCAATAAAAGATGACGGCGTGCGAAGTACTGATATTAAATTTCAAGAAGCCATAGACGAACGGGTGAGAAATATTTTAGATAGGCATAAAATCTCATTTGTCAGGATAGTCGGTTCACCCCCTGAGCGATTAGCAAGAGTTAAGAATTTGTTAAAAAATTCCAGAGCTTTAGGTTAAAGCTTGACTTTAAAATTACTTTGTATATACTTTAGGTATATGAAAACATCAGTATTAAATATTAAAATAGATCCAAAAGTAAAGAAGGGAGCTCAGAAGGTTGCCGATGAGCTTGGTTTTTCTCTTTCTTCTATAGTCAATGCCTCTTTGAAAAATCTAATGCGAAGCAAAACTATTTCATTCTCCGTACTTGAACCTTCCCCGATGCTGAAACGCGCTATTAGATCCGCACGCCGAGACAGGGTGCTGGGTAAGTCTTATGGACCTTTTTCCCTTAAGGATTCTATTGCTTTCTTAAAGTCAAAATAAACCAATGCGCTTTAGTTACAGTAAAAAGTTTACTAAGCAGTATACTAAACAGTCTATCGACATTAAGAATAAATTTATTGATCGCCAAACCTTATTGGCTACTGATTTTTTTAGTCCGATACTTAATAATCATAAATTAAGCGGAGAATACCTAGGTTGTAAAAGTATTAATATAACGGGTGACATACGCGCAGTCTTTGAAGAGATTTCGGAAGACCATATTGAATTTATTGCAATCGGTACGCATGGTGAACTCTATTCTTAATTGGAATTCGCTTTTACGTAATCACACCTTTATCTTGTGTTTTGCTTGCATTCATGAAATTAATTTGTTAGCATTTTAATACAACTAAATATATCAAGAGTAGCGACGATCCTCCTTCGTAAAACTACGGACGGAGAACGAGAATTGGCTCGTATGACTCGCTCAGCAACCTTCAAAGGTAAGGTGCTAAATCCAACCAAATACTGTTCAAACAGTATGGGGAGAGATAAGTATGTCTGGTCAACATAAAAATCTTTCCTCCTTAATCGGGGATTTTTTGTTTTTAGTGGAGTAAGGTTACGAAACTCGTTGCAGGCGTAGTTTTTGCGAAACATTGCGCAGGCTGACGAGCCGAGCATAGCAAAAAATCAGCAGATTTTTATGCGTGTTGAGAAAAAACTTATGCCAAATAAGAGTTTCGGAATCATCATTAATAAATATATATGTTCTACAAACACAACAACAATTACACAGTCGAATCAGTAACTTCCGGACACCCGGACAAAGTTTGCGATCAAATTTCTGATGCGATTTTAGATGCATATCTCACTCTGGACCCAAAGAGCCGAGTTGCTGTGGAGACTTTCGGCGGACACGGCACTCTTCTCATAGGCGGCGAAGTAACTTCTAAAGGCAATGTGGACTATGTGGAGATTGCAAAAAAAGTTTACAGGGACATCGGTTATCCCGACCAGCTGAAGATCTCCGCGAATATTGTAAAGCAATCTCCGGATATCGCTATGGGAGTGGATACGGGCGGGGCAGGCGATCAGGGGATAATGTACGGCTACGCGAGCGATGAAACTCCGGAAATGCTCCCAAAAGGCGTGGTGCTGGCGCATAAACTTGCGAAGCGTCTACAAGAAATGCGCGAAAAGGGAAAAATAAAATGGCTACGTCCCGATGGCAAAACGCAGGTGACTTTCAAGGATGGAAAATTGGAAACGGTGCTGGTAAGCACGCAACATACTAAAGGAGTTAAACTGGATGAAGTAAAAAAAGTAATTACAGAAAAAATAATTTGGCCTCTTCTGTCAAAGGACGAAAAAAAGAATGTTAAAATCCTTGTGAACCCAACCGGTCAATTTATCCAGGGAGGTTTTGAAGCCGATACTGGACTGACCGGCCGGAAAATAATGGTGGATACCTACGGCGGGCTTATTCCTCACGGCGGGGGCTGTTTTTCCGGCAAAGATTCTACAAAAGTAGACCGCTGCGCGGCTTATATGTGCCGATACGTGGCTAAAAATTTGGTAGCGGCCGGCTTCGGCAAGGAAGCGCTTGTGTCTGTCGCTTACGCCATTGGGATGGCCGAACCGCTGATGATTGAAGCGATAAATGAAAAGGGGGAAAACTTGGCAGAAATTGTGCGAAAGAATTTTGATTTTCGTCCTCTCTCTATTATCGAGCGCTTAGGACTGCGCAATCCTGTTTTTAATCAGACCGCTGCTTACGGGCATTTTGGCAAAAAAAATCTTTCGTGGGAGAAAATAGATAAAATCAAATAAAAAATATACATTGCTTTTGCATTTTTTTATACTAAAATAGACAAATGCAAACTATACTTGTAACGGGCGGAGGCGGATATATCGGCAGCCATGTGGTGAAAAGACTTCTTAGAGAAGGGTATACAGTAGTAGCGTTAGATAATTTTTCACGAGGATTTCGTGAACCGCTAGAAATTCTAAAGAAATATGGGGAACTGCATGTAGTTGAAGGCGATGTTACAAAAAAAGAAGATCTAAAAAAACTTTTCAATAAATATAAAATCGATGCGCTGATGCATCTTGCCGCTTTGTGCTCCGTGGATGAATCAATGAAAAAGCCGGAACTTTATTTAAAGAATAACTCCTTTGGTACCTTGAAACTTTTAGAAGCAATGCAGGACAGCCGAGTAGAGAAATTAATTTTTTCTTCTACATGCGCAGTTTATGGAAACGCAAAATATCTGCCGATTGACGAAGCACATCCGACCAAGCCAGAAAATACTTATGGCGAATCAAAATTAATTGCGGAAAGAGAAATAGAAAAATTTGGGAATTTGCATGGACTTAAATATGTGATACTGCGATATTTTAATGTTTGTGGAGCGGATAGCGATGGCGTTATAGGGGATAGCAAAAAACCCTCGGAGCTTCTCGTGCAAAATGCGGTTCGCGGAGCTCTTCATATTGAAGATTTCAAGATTACCTATCAAAAGGCAGATACTAAAGATGGAACGCCTATACGAGACTATATTGATGTGGAAGACCTGGTGGAAGCTCACATGGAGGCTCTTTCATATCTAAACGATGACAAACCATCCGAAATTATAAATCTTGGCAATGGCATCGGGTGGTCTGTAAAAGAAATAATAAGCGCCGTGAAAAAAGAGCTAGGAGTGGACTTTAAAGTCAGTAAGGGTAGCGAGCGTAAGGGGGAATATGGCCAAGTCTATGCGGATATTACAAAAGCAAAATTATCGCTCCATTTTAATCCCCAAAAAACTTTGGCAGATAGTGTAAAAAGTTTAGCAAAATGGTACAATAGAAAACCAAATGGATACAAAAGATAAAAGAAATAAAAAAAGAGCATTAGTATGCGGTGCGGGAGGTTTTATCGGTAGCCATTTAGTTAAGAGATTAAAAAAGGAAGGGTACTGGGTTCGCGGAGTTGATCTCAAGAATCCGGATTTTAGCCCAACCGCTGCCGATGAATTCGTTATTGGCGATTTAAGGGACCAAGCAGTTTGTCGAGCTGTATTAGATCAATCTTTTGACGAAGTATACCAATTAGCGGCGGATATGGGCGGAGCAGGCTACATTTTTACCGGTGAACACGATGCTGATGTGCTGCATAACTCCGCAACGATTAATCTAAATATCATTGATCTTACCCGCAAACAAAAAGTCGGCAAAATATTTTATTCATCATCGGCCTGCATGTATCCGGCTTATAATCAGGAAGATCCGGATAATCCAAAGTGCTCGGAAGAATCTGCCTATCCGGCAGCGCCGGATTCCGAGTATGGCTGGGAAAAGCTTTTTAGCGAACGTCTTTATCTGAGTTATTTTCGCAATTATGGCATGCAGGTGCGAATAGCCAGATTCCACAATATTTTTGGACCGGAAGGAACATGGCAGGGCGGCAGGGAAAAAGCTCCTGCGGCTATTTGCCGAAAAGTTGCACAGGCACCCGAGGGGGAAGAAATAGAAATCTGGGGCGATGGAAAACAGACGCGTTCGTTCCTTTATATTGATGAGTGCGTTGAAGGAGTAAAACGTCTGATGGAGTCGGATTTTATCGGACCGGTGAATATTGGCTCGGATGAAATGGTGACTATCAATCAGCTAGCCGAGATGACTATGAATATTGCCAACAAAAAACTTTCAATAAAACATATTAAGGGTCCGCTTGGCGTCCGCGGCAGAAATTCAGATAATACACTCATTAAACAAAAATTGCATTGGGCGCCGAGTGCTTTGCTTGCCGAGGGAATAAAAAAGACTTATGCATGGATTGAAAAGCAGGTTGCAGGGAAAAGTGTAAAACATGGAAAACAATAAAATAGAAAACCCCGAAGAAGCATATGAGAAAAAGAAACGAGCGTTTTTTACAAACTTCGCGCTCAAACATTTAAGCGTGTTTAGATTGCATAAAGAATTCGGTCTGCTTCCGAAAACGGAAGGCTGGGCCAACGTCAGCAGACATTGTTTGGTAGAGGCTGTTGCCATGGATGTAATGGCAAAAGAATTTGAATTGTCGGATGAAGATAAAAATAATTTAATCCACGCGGCACTTTTGCATGATTTCTATAAACGGAAAGAAATAGAACTTTTTAAAGAAAAGGGGGATTCAGTTGAGAATGTTATCAAAGCTGAAAAGGAAAGTGAAGAAGCACTTATAGGACGAGATATCAGTCCTAGAGTTGTGGTCTTAACGAGTTCAATTGGTGTTGCTGCGATTGACAAAATGAAACGACCAGATACGACATTAGAAGAAAAAATGATGTTCTATATTGACAATATTACAGAAAATGACAATATCGTAAATTTAAAAGACAAAATAAACGCTTTGCCTGCTCGCTATCCTGAAATTGCCCAAACAGGCATATACGCCACTTTGCTGGAATGCTCACAAAAAGTAGAAGCTGAACTAGCTACAAAAGTTGGACTTGACAATCCAGAAGCATTGCCTGAATATATAAAAACAAAGATTCGGGAAGCTATAGAGAGTTCAACAAAGGAGGGGAATTAAAAGTTAAACTTAATTATTATGGAAAAAAAAATATCAAATTGGATAAAGGAATATGCTTCGCTTCACAAGATACAATGCTTGGTTGTCGGCATATCCGGCGGTATAGATTCAGCGCTTGTTTCGACTCTCTCCGTGATGACCGGGCTTCCGACTAAAATAATTTCTATACCAATAGAGCAAAAAAGCGACCAGCTAAAGAGGGCAAAAAATCATGCAAAATGGCTTATGTCTAAGTATAAAAATGTTGAATTCATTGAGAAAGATTTAACAAAGACCTATTTGGATTTCAAATCACTGTTTGAGCCGCGTTATCAGATCCCGCTCGCGCTCGCAAATTCAAAATCCAGATTGCGAATGGTCGTCTTATATCAAATCGCCGGCTCTTCGAGCGGGTTGGTTGTAGGCACTGGAAACAAAGTTGAAGATTTCGGAGTCGGATTTTTTACAAAATACGGGGATGGCGGAGTCGATATTTCACCTATTGCGGATTTGACAAAGTCGGAAGTTAGGGAATTGGCGAAAAAGCTAGGCATTGCTCCGGAAATAATTTCCGCGCGTCCGACTGACGGATTATGGACGGATGATCGTTCGGATGAAGATCAGATCGGCGCAAGTTACGGCGAACTAGAATGGGCGATGGATTTTCTCCTTGGCAGTCGATCAGCCGCAAATATAACCGACCGACAAAAAAAAGTTATTGAGATTTACAATAAGTTCAATTCTTCCAATAAGCACAAAATGGTTCCCATACCGGTGTTCAGGAAATAAATTGGAGTCATTTTTGTTTGTTTTTTGGCCAAAAAACCTGTATACTCCATATGCACAAAAATTTTGTGCATTTTGTTTTATGAATAAAACTATTGGAACTCAAGTAATTTCCGTCGTCGGCCTTGGCAAACTCGGCGCCTGCATTGCCGCATGTCTGGCCTCTCGTGGTTTTAAAGTTTTAGGATACGATGCCAATGAAAAAGTGACATTACTTTTAAACGGGGGGAAAGCTCCGGTCGCTGAACCCGGATTGGATGAACTCATCGGACGATTCCGGAAAAATATCAGCGCGACGATGAAACCGGAAGAGATAATTGAAAAGACAGATATTACTTTCATTATTGTTCCGACTCCATCGAAAAAAGATGGGAATTTTGCAGATAAATTTTTAAAAGATGTTCTCACCAAGCTTGCTCCAGCGATAAAAGAAAAAAAAGGACATCATTTGTTTGTTATAAATTCTACTGTTTCTCCGCAAACAACCGAGAGATCGCTTATTCCGTTGATTGAAAAACTCTCCAGCAAGAAATTGAATGAGAGATTTTCTGTCTGCTACAAGCCTGAATTTATCGCTCTTGGAGATGTGATCAACGGGATATTGAATCCAGATCTTGTATTGATCGGAGAGGGCAATGTCAAAGCCGGCGACGTATTAGAGAAAATTTATAAAAAACTTTGCAACAATAAGCCTTATATAGCCCGCATGTCCATCGTCAGCGCCGAGATCATGAAAATAGCGCTTAATTCTTATGTGACGATGAAAATAAGTTACGCAAACATGCTCGGCAATATCTGCGAGCGGATTCCCGGTGCCAATGTGGATGATATAACGCGCGCCCTTGGAGCCGATAAAAGAATTTCTCCGCATTATCTGAAAGCTGGTCTTACCTTTGGGGGGCCGTGCTTTCCCCGTGATAACCGCGCCTTTCAAGCTTTTGCCAAACGCTTGGGCCTGCGTGCCATCATGGCGGAGGCCACGGACAAAGTGCATCATTTTCAAACAGAAAATCTGACCGTGCGGATTTTGGAAGTTCTCAAGTCGCACAATCATGATTCCATTTCTGTACTCGGTCTTTCCTACAAACCTAAAACCGGAGTGATCGATGAGTCGCCGGCCGTTAAACTCATCTGCAATATTTTAGAGCGGAATGCCGGAATAAAAATCAGCGTCTATGATCATTTGGCGCAAGATAACGCACGAAAATTTTTTTCGGATAGAATCGATTATGCTCCGACCATCAAGGAATGCCTAAACCGCTCAAAATGCTGGGTGCTGGCGACACCGGAAAAAGATTATGTTGAAATCTCCACTCTCCATGCGCTAGAAAACGAAGGAACCATCATTGATTGCTGGCGAGTACTCGATTATACGAAGTTAAAGAAGCATACTCATTATCTTTCACCCGGAGGAAATTTATATGAAAATTCTTATTATACAACCTGGGGCTGATAAAAGAGGGCACTTTGGCGTGTATACCGTTAATGCTTGTCAGGAACTTGCAAGGCTGGGTCATTTCGTGATTCTTATTACAAATAAGGTTTATCCCAAAAAATTCATTATTGAAAAACCGCTTTTTGAAATTATAGAATGGCAAGAGGGCAAATACAATTTTGCTAAATTTGACCAGATAAAAACCAAAAATCCTTTATATTATATTTTTGGATATCTCCGCAATTCTTTTTTTATTTTAAGGTATGGATTAAAATTTGCCAGAGGAAAACAATTTGATGTGGTCCAGATTTTCGATACTGAATATAGTATTGTCTCTCTTTTAATAAGATTATATGGTTATGGATTAAAAATTTGTCTGCTCATCAATGCTCCTAATTTTTCTTTCAAAGATTATAATGGATCTTTTTTTATAAAAATATATAAGGAATTTCAAAAAAGGTTTTTGCGGCCACTTTTTTGGAAACAAATACAAGGAATCGTGACATTGGGAGAATTTCATAAAAAAGAATTACAAAGACAGTTTAATTTAAAAGAAAATTTTCCAATTGCAATTATATATGATGGGGCAAAAATGCCAGAAAAACATTTAAACAGAACCACTGCTAGGTCCAAAATAGGCATATCCTACAGTGGTCCGCTCCTTCTTTTTTTTGGAATGATTCGCAAAGACAAGGGGATAGAATATCTCTTCGAGGCGGTGTCGCTTTTGAAAAATGAAAACTTTAAGCTCCTATTCGCCGGCTCACTTTTTGATTATAATGAAAATGATATTTTAAAAATGATTGATAATTTTAAAATTATGGACAAAGTTATAACGAAATTTGATTATATCCCTGACTCGGACGTATATAATTATTTTTTTGCAAGCGACGCGCTTATTCTTCCTTATATTTCCCTTTATAGAGGTGGTAGTGGACCATTACTAAAGGAAGCGGCAGTATGCAAAGTGCCGGCAATTGTCTCCGATGTTTCCGAAATGGGTCCTCTGGTCAGGAAATATAAAATGGGTCTTGTTGTAGAGCCTGAAAATCCAGAATCTCTCTCGAAAGCTATAAAAACATTTTTACATTCTTCAAATGAGGCGAGGCAAAAAATGGGCGAAAGCGCTTTCAGGGCTACGAATACCTGGAGCAGTATGGCAAAAAAGTATGAAGAATTTTATAAATCAATATCATTAAATGCTCATTGAATCTTTTTCAAAAATAAAATGAAAATTATAAGCAAGATAATAAACAGAATACGTATTTATAAAGAAATGTTTTTATTTCTTTGTCATGACCCTAAACTTTTTTTGAAAATATGCTATTTAAAAATTAAAAAGTATTTCGTTTGGAAAAATTTTATGAAATCCTTAATCAGCAAATCCTCAATTTATTATGGCGACTTAAAACTTCCAATATTTTCAGAATTAGGGAATAATACGGAAGAACTTAAAGAAATAGGAATTTTGAGCGATATTTTTATGCAAAATTATGAGCGAGAGATACTGGAATATTATCGCCAAGTTCTTAAAGAAGGAGATATCGTCGTTGATATCGGAGCAAATTTAGGTATAACCGCAGCCTACGCACTATTATGCGTAAAGAGAAAGGGAACAGTCTATTGTTTCGAACCAGTAAACTATCTGTATAAAACACTCGAAAATTTTTCAAGGCTTAACCCGGGCTACAACATAAAAGTTCAACATGAAGCGTTAGCTGATTACATCGGTAAAACAGAAATTAATGTTACTAAACCGCCGCAAATTGCAGGCCATACATTGTCAACTGAATTTGCCAATATACAAATTATTCTTAATAAACAACCCGTTAATGTTATTACATTTGATAGTTTTGCAATAAACAACAATCTAATTGGTAAAATAAAATTAGTGAAAATGGATGTGGAAGGTTTTGAGCTAGATGTTTTTAGGGGCATGGCCAAGTTTTTATCTAGCAAGTCATTACCAATAATTTTATTTGAAATTGTCCCTTCCAATATATCTCTACGAAACCAAACTGCTGAAGATTTTAAGAAAATACTGTCAGACAAGTATTATTTTTACAATCTTCAGAATCTTAGGAGGGAAATAAATCTTCGTGACCTAAAAATTAGAACCAATGTTGTTTGTTTACCAAAAAACTTCTCCTAGAATTTATGAAGAATTTTATAAAAAATTTTAGTTTTTCAATGTTCCGCGAGATATTTTTGAGGAATACAGGCATAAAGCAGACTATTGCCAAAAATACTTTTTGGTTGGGACTGACAGAAATATCAATTAACTTACTTAAATTTGCGCTCTTAATTTTCGCGGCTCGGGTTTTAGGTGATATTGGTTTCGGACAATTCGCCTTTGTTTCCTCATTTGTAGCTTTCTTCGGCATTTTTTTTGATTTCGGTCTCTCTGAAGCCATAACTCGAGAATTTGCAAAAGATCATGATAATGAAACGGATATCGCCGCATTATTTTCTCTCCAGGTGATTGTCTCACTAATCGCGGGTTTCCTACTTTTTTTCGCCTCCTTTTTTATTTTAACAAAAACAGAAAGTGTGCAACTACCAATTTTAATTATGGCCGGTTACATGTTTTTTTCCAACCTTCAGACATTTTTTTATGCGGTTTTTAGAGCACGACAAAAAATGCAATTAGAGTTTTTTCCTAATCTATTGCAGAATTTAGCCATTGCGGGTTTTGGGTTTCTTCTATTATATTTATTGCCTACGGTGACCAGTCTTGCCCTAGCTTATTGTATAGGAGCTTTTATCGCATTTGTGCCTACATTTATTTATTTTAATAAATATGTAGGTCCGATTCATTTTATATTTAATACTGTAGTATGGAAAAAGTTTCTGCACATCTCTTATCCACTAGCGCTAGTCGGAGCAGTATCATTTGCCATTTATAATAATATTGATTCCATCATGCTCGGATTTTTCGGACAATTTAAAGAAAATGGATGGTATAGCGCGGCTTATCGTATAGTTAGTTTTTCATTATTACCAATGTCGTTCATTTCGCAAAGTTTTTTCCCTGCGTTATCAGAAGCTTTCAATAAATCAAAAGAAAAGTTAGAACAGCTACTTCATATACAAATACAAATTATGTTATTTTTAGGTCTGCCAACTCTTTTTGGCGGTTATGCGCTCGCAGATTCTCTCATCGCTTTTTTGTATCCGGTTCAATATAATCCGGCCGTACTGGCTCTGAAAATTCTCATTGGCATTACATTTTTAATATATCTCTACAATCCTCTTAGGCAACTTTTAGTCGTATATAATCTACAAAGGAAAGTATTTACAATGTTCACTGCTGGCATGATAATAAATATCACGCTGAACTTTTTTACTGTTCCAGTTTTTAGTCTATATGGAGCGGCTATCAGCACACTCCTCACTCAGTTTTTTATTTTAGGTGGACTTCTCTATTTAACTTTAAAAAAAACACCTATTCGTCCAATCAATAAAAAAATATTAAACGTTTTTATTATCTCATTATTATCTTCAATAATAATGTTTTTTGTGCTACACTTTTTACACGACGCACTGAATATTTTTGCGCTCTTGGGAACGGGTGTCGCAACATACACGATCTTCTTTTTCACGTTTTATTTTTTAATTAAAAGTATGTTTATTAAAAAGACGATATGAATATTAAAGGCAAAAAAATACTGGTTACCGGAGGAGCCGGCTTTATAGGTTCTCACACAGTTGACGCGCTCGTTGCCGAGGGGGCTCAAGTTGTCGTTGTAGATGATTTAAGTACAGGCAGACGCGAGAACCTAAACCCCAAGGCCACTTTCTATCAGCTTGATCTTGCCGATCCCGAGATTGAAAACATTATGGATCGTGAAAAGCCGGAGATTATTTTCCATTTCGCTTTTTATGTTTTAGTTCCTAAGTCAGCTCTTGATCCGATGCTTGATTTTCCGGTTCTGGAAGGCAGCCTTCGCCTGCTCAAAAAATCAAGAGAATTGGGGGTACAGAAATTTTTCTTAGCCTCTTCCGGGTTTTTATACGGCAACAATCCGAATTTACCAGTCAAAGAAACTGAACCAGTCGATCCGGTGAGCGCCTATGTCGTTTCCAAACGCGCCATCGAGCAGTATTTGGAATTTTATAAGCGAATGTACGGTCTACCTTACGTCGTATTGCGATATCCGGCAGTTTATGGACCGCGCCAGGTGACTGGCGCTATGGCTGATTATATTCGAAAATTGTCAGGAGGCATTCAGGCAGAAATTTGGGGAGACGGGACCAAAACGCGCGATTATATATACATTGATGACGTGGTGAAAGCCAATCTTTTAGCGCTTGATGTGCCGGATGATTATGTCAATCCCATTTTCAATCTTGGAACCGGAATAGAAACAACACTTAATCAGGTTTATTTCCAAGCTGCCGATATTTTAAAAAAAGAAGCAAAACCCATTTATCATCCGGATCGTCCGGGTGAGCAGATGCGCTATGCTCTCGATAGCGCCAAATTTAAAACTGAATTAGGCTGGCGGCCGACAGTGGAATTTAAAGACGGGCTGAAAAGGGTCATTGAATCGTGGCGAAATAAGCCGCCGCTCATAAGTGCGATTATCACCACTTACAATCGCGCGGAATATTGCCGCGAGGCTATCAAGAGCATTCTAGCTCAAACTTTTACTGATTTTGAGCTATTTGTCTTGGACAACAGCTCGAAAGACAATACCGAGGAGGTGGTAAAAAGTTTTAATGATAAAAGAATCAGATATATCAGGCATAAACAAATGAATATTGCCGAAGCGCGAAATTTGGGATGGAGAGAAGCGCGCGGCCGCTATGTGGGATTTCTAGACGACGATGACCGCTGGCTCCCGAATAAACTTAGCTCTCAATTGGCTCTTTTTGAAAAACCAGGCCGAGAACCGGCGCTAGTCTACGGAGGATTTCTGAAGATTGATCAACACGGCGTAAAAATAGACGAATTCCGCCCAATATTGCAGGGAATGATTTTAGAAGAATTACTCAAACAAAAAGATGCATTTACCGGTTCCGCGTCTAACCCGCTTATAAGAAGGGATGTGCTTGAAAAGTTGGGCGGCTACAATGAGACGGTAGCCACGGGCGAGGACTGGGAACTTTATTTGCGTCTGGCCGAGAAATATACCGTTGAATTCACGTCGGAGCCGGTGCTTGAAATAAGGCAGCATGAAGGACCGAGGCTGGGAGACAAGCTTGCTGAAGCCGCGTCACTAGAATTGATGATTATGGATCAGTATAAATCTATTTTTAACAAGGATCTGAAAATGAAAAGTTTTTATTTTCAAAAAATTGGAGGAAAGTATTTCAGGATGAAAGAAAGACAAAAAGGAAGGATGTATATTCTAAAAGCAATAAAAGCTAACCCGTTTAATATTTTGGCCTACATTCAGTACCTACTTTCATTTTTGGGGTATGAAGCATATCGCAAGATACATGCGTTTCAGCAAAAATATTTTAAAAATATTATTCCGAAGCTCCTATCATGAGTATGACTTCATGGCAAATTGTGGCGAAAAGTTTAGTGTGGTTGTATTCATTTGACACAGTCAGAGCGCTAAAAGACTTTGTGCGCCCTTTAAAGCATGCTCTCTTTGGTAAAGATGGAATCTATTATGTTGTGGATGAAGTAGCGAATGTACGAACGAAAGATTCTCCTGTTGAGATAGTATTTGATATTGGGGCTGCTCACGGAGACACTGCTCGCACTTTTGGAAGAAGTTTTAAAAACGCAGTAATTTATTGCTTTGAGCCGCAAGAAACCAGCATGCAAAGATTAAAGAAACGCACGGTCCATTTAAAAGAGCGCATTAAAACTTTTCCTTTTGCTTTTTTAAATAAAACGGGAATCGAGCGATTTAACATTCTTTCCTACGCTGATGCAAGTTCTTTCTTGCCGGTGCAAAAATATTTTAAGGAGCAAGGGATAACAGAAGTAGAAAGCCGCATGGTGCAGGTGATGAAACTTGATGATTTTGTGAGGGAGCACAAGATACCTCGTATTCATTTTATGAAGATAGACGTTGAAGGAGTAGAAAAAGAATTACTCCAAGGTGGAAGTGAAACGTTGAGACATAATGTGGACAATGTATTTATTGAAATATCACCACTTAGAAAGGGTCCAAATTCGGCAGACCATATTGATGTATTCCGTTTTTTTCATGAGAGAAACTTCACTTTAATGGGTTTTTACGGAGACTGTTTTTTTTCTAAAGATGAGTTATTACTGAAAAAGTATTTTGGAGTAAAGAAATGAAAATTCTTTATCACATACCGTATCCCAATTTTATCACTATTCGTGCAATTGTTCAAAAGTAATTAAAGATGGTTATTTTTTTACTTTGGTTTCCGAATATATAGTATAATAAAAATATTATGAATAAAGAAAAAATATCTAACGAAGAACTTAAAGAAATGACAAACGGGGAACGATTGTATCCCGAGTTTATGTACGATCATTCACGTAGTGATCATGAATCACGCTATGTATTTGCTCAAAAATATGTTAAAGAATTCAATCACGTTTTAGATGCAGCCTGTGGGAGCGGATATGGAAGTAAGATCTTATCTCACTCGGCACAACATGTAACAGGAATAGATCTTTCTCGTCATGCGATTAGCTACGCCCAGGAACATTTTGGTAATAGTAGTATCAATTTTCGTGTTGGTGATTTAGGAAAGAAGTTTGAATTTTCTGATGACAGTTTTGATGCGATTGTCTCTTTTGAGACTTTAGAGCATGTCGTAGATCAGGACTTTATGCTTAAAGAATTTAAAAGAGTTTTAAAACCAGGAGGCGTCCTAGTTATTAGTACACCTGATAAGAATATTCATAAATATGTTGACCCAGGTAATCCTTATCACATTAAAGAACTAACCAAGGAAGAATTTATAACTACATTGTCAAAGTATTTTAAAGTTTTCGAACTCTACGGAAAAGATCCACTCCTTTCACTTCCGATATACTATAAGTTTCTACGCATGCTTGTAAAAATATGGATCCGACTTGATGTTATTAAGTTAGGAAGGAGTATTGTTCCACGACATATTAAACAAAAGCTTATAAAAAACACAGAAACAACATCGGAACATGGTAATACATATCCACTTGATATCGAAGCTCCTAATATAAAATATGACGATTTGATTGCCATATGTATTGCATCATGAAAATTCTGTATCATATTCCACACCCAAAAGGACTAGATGCTCATAGATGGATATATGAAGGCTGGCGCGACGCTTTCATAGATTCTGGACATGAATTCTTTGAAATAACTGCGACTGATAATATAAAAGATAAAATACAAAACGTCGAACCACACATCTTTATGAGTGCTGTGAACATTCTTGATGTGGTTCGCGATCTCCAAGATATTAAAGAAGCTAGAAGAAAAGGCATGAAGTTATTTCTTTGGGTTCATTGGCCACCAGTAAAGGGATTTGATGCATGGAATGATTTATTAAAAAAAGAGGATGTGGCGGATGTATATTTTGGCGAGCGAGAACCTGAGGGCATGTATGATTTCGAGCAGGTGACTGGAAAGACTTATCATGTAATTGCTAATGCATCAAATAAAAAAGTTCATTTTCCTACAAAACCTGTTAAAAAATATGAATACGATATCGTATTTCTGGGAGCAAATCTAAAAAAGAAACAACAACTTTTCTCTGAAATATTGAAGCCTCTATCAAAAAAATATAAAGTTGGCTTATTCGGGCCCGGCTGGACTCTCAAAGATAAGATATTAAGAGTGGTCCAAAAGTTCATGAGAATATTTCACATGTTTGGGCTATCCAACTGGGTAAATAAGTTACGTATCACGGTGCCCACAGATGAAGAGAGGGAACTATACAGTTCAGCCAAAATCTCTCTCAATTTTCATGAACGAGAGCCTGATGGAAGCCAACCACATTACATATTGAATCAACGCACCTTTAAAATTCCTGCCTGCGGTGGTTTTGAAATATGTGATGATGTGCCAGCTCTCCGCAGATATTTTAAGGAAGATGAGCTAGTAATGGCCACGATGGATCCGCAAGACTGGTTTTCAAAAATTGAATATTACATTACGCATGAAGAAGAGAGAAATAAAATTAAGAATAAAGGAATAAATAGGGCGCTGAAAGATCATACTTACAACAATCGGGTCGCTCAAGTGCTTAAGTTATATAACAATCTTGTATGATAGATAAGAATTTGCTTTCAATTTTAATATGTCCTACTTGTCGAGAGAATCTAGAGGCTATTTCTCCCTACATACTTAATTGCAAAAAATGCAAAAAACAATATAGAGTGGTTGATGGCATTCCGATATTTTTTGATCAAAATAGTTTAGGGGATGATTTGGCATTGGCGCACGAAAAATGGGAAGTATTCTATCATAACTTTGATTGGGAAAAAGAATTAAAGGCCTATAATCAAAATAATTTACCATACATTTTCAAACACGTAGAACCAATTAGATCAGGATCTAAATTTATGGAAATCGGTTCAGGGGCGTCATTTCTGTGTTTCGCTCTAGCTTCGCGTGGAATAGAGGTTATTGCCATTGATTTTGATATTGCAATTTTACAAACAGCAAAAAAATATTTTGAAAAATATAAAGTGAAAGGTCACTTTATTTGTGCTAATGTCCAAAATTTGCCACTGGCTACAAATACAATCGATGTATCGGCTGGCATAGGAGTAATAGAGCATACGAATGACATTACACTTTCTTTGAAAGAGATAGCTCGGGTTACGCGCCAGGGAGGTTTTACTTTTCAAACCGTGCCTGTATTTTCTCTTACTACTCTTATTCTAAACCAGCGTTACGGCACCATACCTCATATTCCGGTATTGAAAGATATTTTTATTTTGTTTCATATAAAATTTCTGAAAGCCCACCATATGGCATATGGATACGAAGAATCATTTACGCGTGGATTCCTTAAACATTCATTTGAAGATGCAGGTTTTACCAGCGTAACGCTCGGTTTTTTCGATTATGGGCAATCAATTATGAGAAAAGTGTTTGGTAAAATACTACGCCCCCTAATTCGCCTGCGTCCTTTCTGGGACATTGTTTTTATTAAAGCTTATAAATAAATATAATTTATGAAAATATTAATGAAAATAAAAAAAGTTCTTTCATATTTTTTACTAAATCCGCGTCTTTTTATTAGTAACCTTATTAAAGAGGCGAGAATTCTTTTTACTTCCAGGGAAAAGTTTTTTATACTCATGAAAAAGCATCCTAATGTACAGTTTGGAAATGTTGTGTTTCCGCTGGACCAGGAAAATCCACTTACACACAAAGGATTAATTGAAACATATCAGGACTTTCTAGTTATTGAGAGGGCTGTCAAATCTGTTATGTTTAAATCTGTCGAAGTAGATGTCTACGAATATATTAATTGTACACTTAAAGAAGGGGATGTATTTTTCGACGTCGGTGCGCATTTTGGTTATTTTTCGGCATTAGGCGCTTCAAGGGTGGGTTTGACAGGACAGGTTCATCTTTTTGAACCAGCACCCATGTGTTTTCCGTATCTTAAAGAATTCATATCTCAAAATTCTCTCTATACCTTTTTTCTCAACATAGTGGGGGTGGGAGACCTAGAGACATCAAAGGAACTTACTCTCTCATTACCTCCCCATCTAAGTTCACACAGTTTTATTCCAGAATTTCTTAATGCGCGCCATATTGCAAGCGAAAAGCTGTTGACTCCAATCGTTCGACTTGACTCATATATCACAAAGACGGGCGTTGTTCCAGCACTCATAAAAATAGATGTTGAAGGATACGAGTACAAAGTATTAAAAGGTCTTGAAAACTTTTTCAAGACGTCTATAGCGCGGCCGTCAATTATCTGTGAAATTTCTCCAAGCGCCTACCCATATCTCGGTCACACACTCTCCGAGATTTTTACATATATGGAAAATTTCGGTTATAAAGCCTACTATAGTTGGAATTATAAAAAACCTATCAATAATATAAATGAGCGCGGCGGGCACAACGTAATTTTTAGGCAAAATAAAATATGATAACCATTCCAACAGTCATATCTTGTATTTTTTTTGTTTTTTCTTTGATGATTACTCCTTTCTTTTTTAGAAGAGTATGGTTAAATCCGTTGGTAATTTTTTTTGCAGTCTGGTTTTTGAATTTCCTAGTATATGAACTGGATAATTTTTTTCATTTTTACTACATTGTTCTTAGTCAAAGGTCTGAATTTCTTTTTGTCTTGAGTTTCGTCGGGTTTTTTTTGGGGGGTATGAGCATGGCTTTATATAAAGCGCTACCTAGAAACAAAATACCGAGTTCCGTATTGCCGCAAAAAGAATATTCGTATCTCGCATTCATGGAGAGGCTTTCTGGTAGTCTCTTCACTTTGATATTGATAAGCGTTTTGGGTAAATATTTACTGTTAGTGTTAAACTATGGTAACCCACTTGCCCATCTTGGGGAGATTCGCGCTGCCACGGTAAGTGGGGCATTTGTGTATCCCAAAATTTTGCAATTCTTTTCTATTTTCCGATATGTGCTGATATTGAATTTGGGAGCACTTTTGGTCTTTTCTGCTAAGAAAAAAAAGTATATGATTCTCACGACTATCGCATTCATGCTTTCAATTCTTACTGACGTGGCAGTAGCAGGGAGGGGAGGTATATTAAATACTTTTCTTTTTTTAATAGGAGTACTGTTGACTGCATATCTTGCTCAAGGTGTAAAATTAAAGGCAAAACATTATTTTGGAATTCTGCTGTCAGTTCTTTTACTTTTCACCTTATTTGGTTCAATTTTATATTTTAGAAGTAACGAAACAGATTTTTTTAGGAAATTTGCCGTTAGTATATATCTCTATTTTACTGGCACTATACCGGCCGTTGAATCATTTGTTGAAAATCCATGGCCAAGTTCTCTACCGGGATACAATACCTTCAGCGGGTTGTATCAAGGCGCTAATAAGGCAGTGGGATTATTCGGCTTAAATTTTTTATCTCCTCAAGATTATCAAACATTCTATGCGCCCATAACCCATATGGGCCCGTTTAATTCAGCCGGCCACTTGGCTTATTATTATAGTGATTTTAGAGAATTTGGGGTGCTGATTTTTCCCTATTTGCTGGGACTGTGGTCGACATGGTTATTCTTTTACGTCTATGAACGGCCAAAAATCCTTACAATACAGATGTGCGCGATCGCAACAGCTTTTATTTTTACCACTGTTAGTGGAACAATGACTTCTGGAGCGTCAATCTGGTTTACAATAATAATATTACTCGCCCAATATGTATTTTTTGAGTGGGTGAAAAGTATCATGGAACATAAAAAAGCGCTCAAAATTTAAAGAAAATAAAAATCTCATGAATCAAACTCCTCTGGTTTCCATAACAATGTCAGCCTATAATTCGCAGGAATATATTAGAATGGCGCTTGATAGTGTCCTCTCTCAGACTTATAAGAATTTTGAAATGATTATTGTGGATGACGGATCTACTGATAAAACTGTTGACATAATAAGGTCTGAATATTTACATGATGCCAGAATGCATCTTCTTGTTCAAAAAAACCAAGGAATAGCCGCAACTAGAAATAATGCCATTCGAAAAGCGAAAGGGGAGTTGATTGCTTTTCTGGATAGTGACGATTATTATCTTCCTGATAAGCTTCAAAAAGAAGTGGATTTTCTCGCTAAACATCAGGAATTTGATATTGTTTATTGCGGAACAAAACATTTTTATGAAAATAGGCCGGATGTGCTTTACTCACACCAAGGCCAAAATCCCAGCGGCGACGTTTTTGGGGAACTTCTAAAATATTTTTTTGGCCAACTTGACACTATTTTAATTCCCAAAAGGATTTTTGATAAGGTCGGTTTGTTTGACGAGAATTTTAGAGATTCAGAAGAATTAGATTTGTATTTTAGGATCGCAAGGGCTGGTTTTACTTTTGGTTTTTTAAATGAGGATTTAGTAAGAATTATGATAAGAAAAACAAGTTTATCCAGATACGAAAATCAATGGAAGATGAAGGAGCATATTTTACAAGTGTTTGAACAGCTAAATAATGAAATGAATCTTAAGGATAGACAAAAATATAATATGGAAAGTAAGCTTAAAAATCTCAAATTTAAGCTCGGGATAGCGTATTTAATAGCTGAGAAAAAAAAGGAAGCCGTTAATATTTTAAAGAACTTGCGTTATTCCTTAATAGGAGAAACAATATTAAAATCATTTATTATTTTTATCTATGTTATACCTGCATCTTTTTTAAAATTTTTATTTGGACAAAGCTTGCGCCTCAAGCATCGATTACTTTTTAGAAGGGTTAATTAGTTTTTCAATTATCAGGAATTTACTTGCTTAAAACCAATCTTTTTAATTTAAACAGGAAATCATCCAGTATTTTTATATAAGGGAAAAAGGCATATAACCGCTGAAAACCATTAAAAATAAAAGCAAGGATAAAATGGGGATATTGTTTTCTATATTTTACAATTAGCTGCATGCGGGTTTTCGCAACATTTTTTCTGTTTCTAACTGAAAGTCCGCGTTCACCATAATGTCGATGTATGTCAAATGTTTGAAAGTTATATAATTTACCTTGCGTTCCTATTTTCATCCACAAATCCCAGTCCTCTACGTCTCCCAGATTTTCATCGAACAAACCAGTTTTTTCGAGGGTGGCTCTTCTGAAGACAACAGAAGAACTTATGAAAGGATTTCCAAAAAGCATTTTGGCTCGGATTGTCTGGTCTGAATTAGGCTGTTGATATTTGAAGAGTTCTTTCCTTTGTGCATTGACGACGATTGTTCCGGTTCCCACAATAACGTATTCAGGATTTTCTTCAAGGAAAGAAATTTGGTCAACCAGCTTGTTTTTATTTATCCAAGGGTCATCATCATCAGCTCGAGCCACATATTTTCCTTCCGCCCTACGAAGTCCGATGTTCAGCGATGGAATGTGTTTCATTCTTGTTTTATTTTCAATTATTTTTACCCTCGGGTCCCTTATTGAAAAAGGCAATAATACTTCAATTGTCTTATCTGGTGAAGGGTCACAAACAATTATAAGTTCAATGTTTTTATACGTTTGAGAAAGAACACTTTGTATTGTGTCAGGTAAAAAATCTGCCCGTCGGTACGTCGGCATAATTATAGAAACCAATGGGGTATTCTCGTAATAGTTTTGCATGAAGTATTAAATTAAAGGTCATTATAACATCTTTGGATTTTTTTACCTTAAATTTCTATAAGCTTAGGGCAAGAGTTATTCTTGCAGTTGCAGTGTAAATTTGATACAATTTTCGTTCAAAGTGGAGAAATAAGAAATGACAACAAATATAGCGATAATTGGCGCCGGCTTAATTGGCAAAAAAAGAGCAAAATATTTACCTAAAAATATTCAACTAAAAATCGTCTGTGATATAAATAGGCAAATTGGAGAATCATTTGCTGCTCTATATAATTGTAATTTTGAAAAAGATTGGAGAAAAGTTGTTGATAATAAAGATATCGATGCTGTAATAATTGCCACAACGAATAATTATCTTACACCGATTGCTCTTGAAATGATTAAAAAAAAGAAGCATGTTTTCCTGGAAAAACCGGGAGCTCGCGATCTTAAAGAGTTTGAAAAATTGCTTACAGCGCAGAAAAAAAACAAAGTTGTAGTAAGGATAGGATATAACCATCGATATCATCCGGCAATAATGAAAGCTAAAGAAATTATTGCTGGCAATAAATATGGAAAAGTTATGTTCATTCGCGCTCGTTATGGTCATGGCGGGCGTTTAGGATATGAGAATGAATGGCGCTTTGACCGGAAAATTGCTGGCGGAGGAATATTGCTTGATCAAGGATGTCATCTAATTGATTTGGTAAATTATTATGTTGGAGAGATGCAAACAGCCATTGGGTTTACGCAAAAGATGTTTTGGTCGGATAAGCTTGAAGATAATGCGTTTTTTATTTTAAAAAACAAAAAGGGTAATATTGCTCATTTATCGGCATCATGCACGGAATGGAAAAATATTTTTGTGTTTGAAATAATGCTGGAAAAAGCTAAAATTCAAATAAATGGTTTAGGAAAAAGTTATGGCAAGGAAACGATTACTCTTTATAAAATGAAAAAGAAAATGGGTCCGCCGGATATTGAAGAGATTACTGATTTTCCGGCAGAAGATGTTTCTTGGAAATTAGAAAATCAGGAATTTTTTAACGCTATTGGAAAAAAAGACTATTCTAATAAAAAACTTCAAGAAGGACATTATGCAATTAAAAAAGTTTTTGATATTTATAAGTTCAGTTCAAAAAAAGGGTAAATATTAATATGACAAAAAACAAAATTTGCGTCATTGGCATGTGGCACCTTGGAACTGTAACGGCCGGATGTTTGGCGCAAACAAATAATGAAATTATTTGTTTTGATTTTGATAAAGAGGTAATAAATAATATGAAGAGAGGTATTTTACCTGTATTTGAGCCAGGCCTGCAGGAACTTTTTGATAGAGCAAGAAAAAAAAATAACAATATTTCATTTTCAAACAACTTAAAGGACATCGTTCCGGAATCAGATTATATATACATCACTTTTGACGCCCCGATTGATAATCGTGACAGAGTGAATCTCGCTACATTTAATGAATCCGTAGACAAAATTATTCCTTTAATAACACCGAAAACACTCATTATAATATCTAGCCAAATTCCTGTGGGTACTTGTAGAAAAATAATTCAAAAAATACGGAAGAAAGGCAAAAAAAATGAGCTGTGTTATATTCCAGAAAATTTAAGATTAGGCGATGCAATTAAATCCTTTCTAACGCCGGAGCGAATCATTATTGGTTTGTCATCAGAGCTGGTTAAGCAAAAAGCGGAAAATTTATTTAATCATATAAATGCTAGAAAGATCTATATGAATCTGGAAAGTGCCGAAATGTCTAAACATGCCATGAATGCCTATTTAGCAACACTGATTTCTTTCTCTGGTGAGATAAGTAATATCTGCGAAAAAGTTGGGGCAAATGCGCTGGATGTTATAAACGCTCTAAAAGCAGAAAAAAGGGTAAGTCCTTATGCTCCCATTTTGCCGGGGCTGGGATTTGGCGGAGGAACTCTTGCAAGAGATATTCAGATTTTGAAGGAAACGGGTTCTAAAAATAAAGTGAAAACTGAGGTATTGAATGCTGTTCTTTCTGCAAACGTGAATCGTATGAAGTATGTTGCCGATAGACTTAAAATGCTATTGGGAACACTTAACAATAAAAAAATTGCTTTCTTTGGTCTTGTCTATAAAGCCGGCACAAATACCTTGCGTCGTTCGCTTACTTTAGCGATAATTGATCAGATTAAAAATAAAAATGTTATCATTAGCGCTTACGACCCAATGATTAAAAACAAAATAAAAAATTACGATATAGAAGTTTGCAAAAGTCCCATTGAGACTGTTGACAAGGCCGATGCTTTAGTTATTATGACAGATTGGGATGAATTTAAAAAAATAGATTATCCCGCTCTGGTTAAATCCATGAAAAATAAAATTATTTTGGATACAAAAAATATTTTAAATATTTCTGAACTTGAAAAAAATAACGTGAAATATTATGGAATAGGACGATCGGCAGAGCAATTTAAAACAATTAAAAAATGAACAAAATTTTAAGGAAAAAAGAAAAAGCAAGCCATTTTGCCAATGAGTTGAAGAATAAAGTAGTCGTTATTACCGGCGGGGGACAGGGTATAGGAAGAAATATAGCCACCGAGTTTGCAAAAAATCAAGCGAAAGTAATCATCTGCGCGAGGACAAAAAAGGATGTTTATTCTGTAAAAAAAGAAATAGCCGCCTTTGGGGGAAAATGTGAAAGCTTCTCGGTTGATGTTAGTGATAATAAAAAGATAGATAAATTTATTAATGATGTGCTAAAAAAATATCACAAAATCGATGTCTTAATTAATTGTGCCGGAATTTATGGACCGATTGGGCCGTTAGAGAAAAATGATATGGCTTTTTGGAATAAAACATTAGATATTAACGTTTTCGGGACGGCAAACTGCATACACGCAGTGATTCCATCGATGAAAAAAAGAAGAAAAGGAAAAATCATTAATTTTTGTGGAGGCGGCATCGGATCAAACAAAATCAAACCTAATTTTTCCGCATATACGACTTCGAAATCGGCAGTTGTTGGTCTCACAGAAGTAATGGCAAATGAATTAAGATCTTCAGGAATTCAGATTAACGCCATATCGCCTGGGGCAGTAAATACGCGTCTATTGGATCAAGTGCTTGCATCCAAAAATCTTGTCGGTAAAGAGTTTTTCAGGGAATCAATAGAGCAAAAAAAGAAAGGCGGTACTCCTCCGGAGAAAGCTGCTAAATTATGCTTATTTCTAGCCACTTCCAAGGCTGATTTTGTTACAGGAAAGCTATTGAGCGCTGTTTGGGACAATTATGATAATTTCAAAGAGATTCGAAAGGAAATCATCGATACTTCGCTCTATACAATGAGAAGAATTGATAATTTTCAGTTTAAACAAATTAAATAATATATTTATAAAATTATGAAAGCATTTGTTACTGGAGGGGCCGGATTTATCGGCAGTCATATTGTTGATCGTCTTATTGAAAGGGGAGACGAAGTTGTTGTCTATGACAATATGTCGACCGGAATTGAAGATTTTGTCAGTCATCATTTTAAAAATCCCCGCTTTAAATTTATTCAAGCTGATATTCTTGACTCGAAAAAATTAACCAAAGAAATTAAAGGGATGGAGATCGTTTTTCATTTAGCCGCTCATGCGGATGTGCGAAGCGGTTTCATAGATCACAAAATAGACTTGGAACAAAATCTTCTGGGAACAATCAATGTACTCGAGGCGATGCATAATAATAATGTCAAAAAAATCGCTTTTGCTTCAACTTCTTCAGTCTATGGCGATGCTACTGTTATTCCAACACCGGAGGATTATCCGTTTTCTCCCACTTCTCTTTATGGGTCTTCAAAAGCTTCTGCTGAAACCTATATTTCTACTTTTTGTGAGTATTATGATATGACTGCTTATATTTTTCGCTTTGTTTCATGGGTTGGCGAAAGATATACCCATGGTTTGGTTTTTGATTTTTTAAACAAACTTAAAAAAGATCCAACCACTCTTCATATTCTCGGTGACGGGACGCAAAAAAAATCATATCTTTATGTCAAGGATGGCGTAAATGCCATTTTTACTATAATAGAAAAAGCTAAAGAGAAAATGAATATTTATAACCTGGGAAATGATGAGATAATAAATGTCGCAGATTCGGCCAAAGTAATTTTGGACGAAGCTAAATATAATAATGTAAAATTAATATATGGAGAGGGAGACAAGGGTTGGATTGGTGACAATAAATACGTCCTTCTCGATACAAAGAAATTACAGTTACTTGGCTGGAAAGCCAGTAAGAGTACACGGGAAGGGCTTCGAATAACAACTCGCTATCTTTTAAATAATCAAGAGGTTATTGAAAAAAGAAATAATAAATTAACTAATAATATATGAGAAAAGTAAAATTATATATTATGCATTTATGATTATCATACGAAGTCCATTAAGAATAACCTTAGGCGGGGGTGGCACTGATCTTCCATCTTATTATAAAAAGCACGGTGGCTTTTTGATTGCCGCTGCCATTGATAAATATATTTATGTTACCGTAAATAAATCTTTTAAGCCAAAAATTTTTTTAAAATATTCAAAAATTGAAGAACAGGATAGAGTTGACGCAATTCAACACCCAATCATCAGAGAATCATTAAAATTAGTAAATAAAAATATTAGTTACATAGAAATATCCAGTTTTGCGGATATCCCCGCCGGAACAGGTTTAGGGTCTTCGGGTAGTTTTACTACGGCAATTCTTAAGGCTCTTCATTCGTATGAAAATAATTTAATAAATCAAAAAGAATTGGCAGAACAGGCATGTTTGATTGAAATTGATAAACTAAAAGAACCGATTGGAAAACAGGATCAATACATTGCCGCATACGGAGGCATTACATGCTTTGAATTTTGTAAGAACGAGGAGGTGAAAGTTTCACCGCTTAAAATTAGTAAAGAAACTCTTTATAATCTTGAAGATAATCTTTTGCTATTTTTTACGGGATATTCTCGGGTCGCATCTCTAATTCTTAAAGAGCAAAATGACAAAAGTAAAATTAATGATGAAGATATGATAGCCAATTTAGATTTTGTAAAAGAATTAGGATTAAAGAGTAAAATTGCTTTAGAAAAAGGAGATTTACATAAGTTTGGTGAAATTATGAATATTCATTGGGAACATAAAAAAAAGAGATCGGGGAATATGTCAAATCCAAAAATAGATGAATGGTATAATCTGGCAATAAAAAATGGAGCCGTAGGTGGTAAATTAATCGGTGCCGGCGGCGGCGGTTTCTTAATGTTTTACGCAGAAGATAAAACCAAATTGCGCCACACTTTAATGAAAGAAGGGCTAGAGGAAGTAAGATTTAAATTTGATTTTGAAGGTACGAAAATAATATTCTAAAATGATTACCAATTTAGTATTGTTATCCGGGGGTTTGGCCACCAGACTCCGCCCCTATAATCTTTCGACTCCCAAGGCGCTAATAGATATAAATGGAAAACCATTTATAGAATATCAGTTAGCCTTATTAAAAAAACAAGGTATCGTAGATGTTGTTATTTGTGTCGGTTTTCAAGGTGAGAAAATTGAAAAGTTTGTAGGCGATGGTAAAAAATTCGGTGTCAATGTGAAGTATTCTTATGATGGTGAGAAGTTGTTGGGTACGGCAGGAGCAATAAAAAAGGCCTTGAATTTGTTATCAGAAAATTTTTTTATAATGTATGGTGATTCATATTTGCCCATAGATTTTAAAGCAGTATCAGATTATTTTGAAAGTAATAATAAACGAGCCTTAATGACTGTCATGAAAAATAACAATAGATGGGATAGAAGCAATGTTGTTTTTAAAAATAGGAAAATTATCAAATATGATAAAAATGATATTGTTTCGGAAATGGAATTCATAGATTACGGGCTGGGCATTATGAATAAAAAATGTTATGATGGTTTGAAAAAAAATAAGACGTTTGATTTGGCGAATTTGTATAAAGATTTGGCTGAAAAAGGAGAACTTCTTGGCTATGAGGTAAAAAAAAGGTTCTATGAAATAGGTTCTTTTAGCGGTATTGAAGAATTTAAAAAATATATTAAATAATGGAAAATGTATGAAAAATATCGATTATATAGATTCGTACTTATATAGCGTAGAACAAATCGCAAAGACCTTAGATAGAAAATTAATAGAAAAGGCTGCCGAAATGATTTTAGCAGTCAGGAATAATAATGGAAGATTATTTATCCTGGGAGTCGGTGGGAGTGCCGGTAATGCTGGTCATGCAGTAAATGATTTTCGAAAATTAGTCGGGATTGAATCTTACGCTCCTACTGATAATGTTTCCGAACTTACCGCTCGCACAAATGATGACGGATGGGATTCTGTTTTTGTGAATTGGTTAAAAGGAAGCAGGCTAAATTCCAAAGACTGTGTTTTTATAATTTCTGTTGGCGGGGGAAACGAGGAAAAAAATATTAGCACGAATATTGTAGTGGCCTTAAAGTATGCAAAAAAGATAGGTTCAAAAATATTCGGTATTGTTGGTAAGGATGGGGGATATACGGCAAAAGTTGCAGATGTGGCAATCATTATTCCTACAGTCAACGGAGACATGGTGACACCACTTACTGAATCTTTTCATGCGGTCGTCTGGCATATTTTAGTCTCGCATCCAACCTTAAAAGTACAGGAAGCTAAATGGGAATCACTAAAAAATAAATGAAAAAGGCAATTTTTTTAGATAGAGATGGAGTTATTAATAAGTTAGTTTTTAATCATAAAACCAATGAATATGAATCCCCGCATGATCCTAGCGATTTAGAGATAATATCAGATACGCTTGAACCGATGAAAAGACTGGAAGATAGCGGATACTATTTATTTGTAGTTTCTAATCAACCCAGTTTCACTAAAGGAAAAACTACACTGGAAAAAATAAAAGAAATACACCAAAGATTACAAAAAAAAATTGAAGATTATGGTATAAATATTAGAGAATATTATTATTGTTATCATCATCCAAAAGGTGTCGTTTCTGAGTATTCTTTTGAATGTGATTGCCGGAAGCCAAAAACATTTTTTTTAAATAAGGCGAAAGAAGATTATGATCTTGATTTGAGAAATTCTTGGATGATTGGTGATCAAGATTCTGATATCGAATGTGGTAACAATGCCGGGGTAGGGACAATTATGATATTAAATGAACAGTCAAGAAAAAAAAGGGGCCATAGCTACCCGAATTATTCAGTAAATAATTTATTAGAATCCGCTAATTTAATTTTGAATAACAAAAATGAAAACCGTAAATGATTTGAGAGTAAAAATTTTTGCTGATGGCGCAGATAAAGCCGGAATGCTGGAAATGTATAAAAAATCTTTTATTAAAGGTTTAACTACTAATCCAACTTTAATGAATAAGGCAGGAATTAAAGATTATGGCGCTTTCACCAAAGATGTTTTGTCTATCATTAAAGATAAACCGATTTCTTTTGAAGTATTTTCAGATGATTTCGATGAGATGGAACGCCAAGCTTTAAAAATTGCGAGTTGGGGAGATAATGTTTATGTTAAAATCCCCATTACCAATACAAAACAAGTATCGTCCTGTCCGCTAATCAAAAAACTTGTTTCAAGGAACGTGAAACTCAATGTAACAGCCATTATGACTTTGGCACAAGTGCGTGATGTATTGGCCGTGCTTAGTACTAATGTTCCAAGTTATATTTCAGTTTTTGCTGGACGGATAGCCGATACGGGTCGTGATCCGGTACCACTGATGAGTGATGCAGTAAAATTATTAAAAAATAACCCGAAAGCCGAATTGATTTGGGCAAGTCCGAGAGAGCTGTTTAATATTTTTCAAGCCGATGAAATTGGCTGTCATATTATAACTGTGACGAATGATATTTTGAAAAAATTATCACTTGTTGGTTATGATTTAGATAAATATTCTCTAGACACAGTTAAAATGTTCTATAACGATGCGCAGAGTGCCGGTTTTAATATTGAACAATAATTTTTTGCTTATGCTACAATGGCGAATATGAATATGGAATACAAGAGCGAGGGCAGCCACGACTCCTTTAAACTCATTAATTACATAAGGATTTTGCTCCGAAGGAAGTTTTTTTTGCTTGGAATTATATTGGTGACAATTGGGGCAGTAGGAATAGTGAGCCAAATCGGCCCAAGAATTTTTACTGTTGAAACAGTAATCCAAATAGGGCAGATAGAGGGTCAAAACGTTGAATTGCCGGCACAAATTGTTGAAAAAATAAATGACAGGACATACTCTGATTCTGTCGCTTTGCAGCTCAACGTCAGTGTACGCCAGTTACCAGAAATAAATGCAAAATATATTGACAATACAGAACTCATTCGCATAAGCGCGGATGTTCAAAATATCGATAATGGAAAAGAAATTTTGAATGCGCTCTCAACTGGTATAATTAAAGACCACCAGATAACAATATCAGAGAGGCGCGACTTTTTGGAGAAAGAAATTGCGCAATTTACAAAGAGACAACAGATTGCGGAGAATGCATTTGGAAAGGGACTGAATTCTACAGGCATGACCGAATCAGCTCAATTCCTAATAATGAATTCTATCCAGAGCAGGATTGATTCTCTGCAGGACCGTATAAATGCAGACCGCAAGGCCCTGTATGGCACAGTTGATACACAAATAATAAAAGCGCCGACTGACTCCTCCGCCCCCTCCAGTCCGAGGCTCCCCACCATCATTATTTTAGCCGGAATATTTGGCTTAATTTTTGGAATCTTTATCATCCTCGTTCGAGAATGGTGGGATAGCTCAAAAACGATTTAATGAGTAAAAATTATCTGAAGAGTTCTGAGCAAGATGCCGAGATCCATGAAAGTGTTTCTGTTTTTTAGGTAATAAAGATCGTATTCGAATTTGTCTTTTGAATCTATGACACTGCCGGCATAGCGGAATTTTATCTGTGCCCAGCCGGTGAAGCCCGGAGTGATTATGTGGCGAAGGTGATAAAAGGGAATTTCTTTTTCCAGTTGAAGAACAAATTCCGGACGCTCGGGGCGGGGGCCGACCAAGTCGATGTCGCCTTTAAAGATGTTGAACATCTGGGGCAATTCGTCGATGTGAAGCTTTCTTAAAATCCTTCCGACCGGAGTGATGCGCAGGTCTTCCTTTGTGGACCACTCCGGCCCGTTTTTTTCAGCATCAACTTTCATGGAGCGGAATTTGTATAGTCTAAAATTTTTTCCATTTTTACCGACTCGGGTTTGTGAATACAGGACGGGTCCGCCGTCATTAAATTTTACCAAAAGGGCAATAATTGCAAAAAACGGGGAAGTTATAACGAGAATCAATGCGGCAATAATAATACTTAGGACTCTTTTTTCAAAATCATAAATTTTTTTCTTATGCGAACGGACATTGTGCATAAACCAGCCTTCGTCAATGGCTTCGATTGGAATCCGGCCCATGATATCTTCGTAGGCGTAGGCTAAATCTAGCACTTCGTTCTTTGTATCATACAATCTTTTGAAATTTTCCGAATCCCGCCAAGTTTCTTTTGAAACGATAAAAACCCGTGAGATGTCACCTCTGCTACTTTCCTTGAATTGCTTCAATAAATCATAAATTCCCGAAACGATAAACCCGGATTGAGGATGAGCTGTAATATATTGGACTAGGTCGTTTACTTGAGGCTGGTTGTTTCTTCCGCCCACAATAAAGACAACTTTTTTTCTGAAATGCGACGAGAAAATATTGTAAAAAATCCTCCGCCAGGCAATAAAAAATATAAAAGCGATTCCGCCGAAAATGAGCAGGTTGGTTTTAGGCGCAATCTGGAAAAAAGGAATAGTGTAAAAGAAAATTATGCCAACCATCAATGCTGTGATAAAAGCTGTAAATATTTGCCGCAAGTGCGGAATAGTAAGCCGGCTGACTTCTCTGTCGTAGAGATTAAATACGAAGAAAATTACAATCCAGATCAAGCCAAGAATAGAAAAAGGAAAGATATGAGGCAAGGCGGTATTTTTGAATGATCCATTGTGGGAGGAAACGTAAATATAGAGCATTATCGCAAATGCCGCTCCCAAGAGAAGGATGTCGCCAAAGAGCAAAAGCAATGTGCGGGCTCCGTTTTTCATCTCATTACTATAAGGTTTCGGGGGCAAATAAACAAGAATACGTAGAGGTGCTTGAGAATCTTTACTAGAATTATCAATATGTTACAATGTGGGGTAGGCAGTCTTTTATTTATTAATTAATTATTGAGTAAAAAAATATATGAACAAAATAAAAAAAGTTATTTCCTTAGGTATAGCTTTGTTAGCTTCCGTTGTGTTCTTTAGCATCTTTGCAGGAAGTGAGGCGAGGGCGGCGGCGAACATTAACATTGATAGCGCAAAAATAAATTCATCCAATACAGTATTGGTGAAGTTTGCCGATCCCGGAGGGAACTTGGCATCTGTAGATGCCACAAAATGGCACATTGATGTAGGAGGTGGTGGAATGACTCCTCTTACGCCATCAAATGCGGCCGTCACATCGGCTGGCACATCTTGGACAGTCACTTTGACTTTTACCGGCACTTCTTTTAGCAATAAAGCAAAAATGTATTCCGCAACAGAGGGTCTGTATGCCGATGCATCGGCCGTGACTGATATGAACGGTGACACTAACACAGTTGTTTCGCAAACTGATTCCATCGCCATCGCCGATGGCCAGGCTCCGACGCTTACTATCGGGCTTTCCGATGACTCTCTGACTAAAAATCAAACAGCTCTCGTCTCTTTTGTTTTCTCTGAAGAGACGGCAGGGTTTGACGCAAACGATGTCACAGTACAAAATGGTACGTTGGGGACGATCGATAGTTCCAATCCGCTTGTTCAACTAGCCACCTTTACGCCTACTGCTGATACCACTGATGCAACCAATGTAATTTCTGTCGCAACGAGCTGGCAGGATAAGAATGGCAATGCGCCTGCCGGTACTATAAGTTCGGCAAATTATTCTGTCTTAACTAATGACCAGAATGGGGGAGATGAAGGTACCAATCCTCCAACGAGCGCTTCCATCAGCATCAATGCTGGAGCAGTGACGACTTCTTCACTGGATGTCTCTTTGACGCTTGCGGCTACAGGAGCTACCCAGATGCTTATCTCAAATAACTCTGGGTTTTCAGGAGCATCTTGGATGAGCCTTGCGACCAGCAAATCTTGGACGCTTACGTCCGGAGATGGAGTCAAGACAGTTTATGCTAAGTTTAAGAGCGGTAGTGGAGGGGTATCCTCGGCTGTTTCAGACACTATAACTGTCTCAGGAAGTGGAACAAATGCAGGAGTACCTTCCGATGATACCGCGGGAGGATGTTCAGCAGGAAATTTGTTCAACATAGCTAACGGCCAACTATGCGTGAACAATGCCGGTCCGCAGATTCCAGGTTGTGGTAATCGAACTACCGGATTCAGCGCCGCCACCGGCCAGTCTTGTCTTCTAAATAGAGTCACAGCTAGTTCCGGGGATTCATCGACTGGAGGAGTTCAACAGGGCGAAGATCAACAAGGTAAAGGCAAAGGACCCGCGAAGCACAATTTTGGTAATTCAATCCTCAAAAATGGCAGCCGAGGTGAGGCAGCAAAGGAATTGCAAAGATTCTTGAACGAGGTTCTGAAACTTGGCCTTGTGGTTGACGGTAAAATAGGCCCAAAGACTATTGCTGTGATCAAAAAATGGCAAGCAGATCGTGGCTTAGTCGCTGATGGACTTGTCGGCCCTAGCACAAAAGCAAAGATGCACGAAGAAGAGGGGGATTAAATTTGAAATTTAACACAAAGCCCGCCTTCCTGGCAGGCTTTGTGTTACAATCAGCTATATGTTTGAGATTCTTTTCAAAATCTGGTTCATGATAGCCGTTTTGCCTTTTCTTGTATTTCTGGAAGGGAATAAGATGTTGAAACAGACTTTAAAGGAAAAAAAAATATATTCCCACTGGGACATTTGGCATTCTTATATTGTCGTTTTGATTATCTTGGCTGTCATATTATTGCTGATGGGGTATCGTTAAAACTATTTATGTTCTCTAAACATTTTTTTAAGACTCTGCTTCTTTTTATGGGAATGATAATTCTAGGACTTATCGGAGTTTTTTTAGCGAGCTCTTCTGAACAAAAAGGAGAGTCAAATTCATCCAGTCCTAATTCGGTTGCAAAATAAAGGGTATTAACCCTTTGATACGACGTCGTTCGGACGCAGTGGGAGTGGATACGCTGCCACGCGCTCCTCACTTGTCATAATAAAGAGTATATGATACGCTACCAATACCGCAAAGAAGATAGGTTTTCCCCGCCTTGGTGGGGCAAGTAAATCCTATTTAGTGGGTCGATATTCCGCCGGAGGCGGATAAACTTTGGCGGCAAAAGGCCGTTTTTTTAATGGAAAATAAGGAGCGTAGCGACTATATTTTCTTTAATCCTGTTAAATAATTTTTGCACAGCAAAAAATTGTCTGAAAGACATTTAACAGGGTAGGAATTGTTTAGAAAATTAACGAACGCAGAGAGTATAATTTTATTAACCCCAGTTAAATAGCTTTTGCCAAGCAAAAGCTAAAATCCTTAGGATTTTATTTAACGGGGTGATGACTTTCTAATCACTTCGTTCAAGAAAGTCAATCATGCTGTTAAAATCAAAAAAAGAAGAAATAATGAAGGAACTAGAAGGGGTAATAAAGGAGTCCAAATCGCTCGTCTTTGTGAATTTTCATGGCTTGAAAGTGAATGATGAAACAATATTGCGCCGAGATCTTCGCAGCGCCTCGGTGGGCTATAAAGTTTCTAGGAAGACGCTTCTCTCCCGCGCGCTAAAAGGCAAAGCGGAAGGCGAGATTCCGGAGCTTAATGGAGAAGTCGCCATCGCGTATTCAAAAGATGAATTGGCGGGACCGCGCGAAATCTACAACTTCCAAAAAACTCACAAAGGCGTTATCAATATTTTGGGCGGGATTTTTGAGAGGAAATTTGTCGGCGGGGCAAAAATGATGGAGCTTGCCGTGATACCAACGAAGGAAGTATTACTTTCAAAGTTAGCATTTTTACTCAAATCTCCCATTCAGCGTCTGGCAGTTGCGGTAAATGAAGTGGGGAAAAAGAGGTAACATTCGAACCTTATTATTTTTGAGACACCCATAATTTTTTGCTAAAAATTTGCTATGCTCGGCCTAGTCGGCCTGCGCAAGTTTCAAAAACAATAAAGTTCTCATTTATCAACAATTAACAAAAATATATGACAAAATTCGATACATTTATGAAAGATCTGGAAAGTGCCTCCGTTTTAGAGCTCAACGAGCTGGTAAAGGCAATCGAGGAGAAATTCGGAGTATCGTCTGCCGCTGTGGCGGGAGCAGGTGCTGCTGCTGGCGAGGCTACCCCTGCTGCTGAAGAGCAAAGCACTTATACCGTTATGCTGTCTGCAGCCGGTGAGCAGAAAATCGCGGTAATGAAGATTGTGAAAGAAGCCTTGGGGTTAGGGCTGAAAGATGCTAAAGATTTGGTGGATGCGGCTCCTTCAACCTTAAAGGCAGGGATGAAAAAGGAAGAAGCCAACGACTTAAAGAAGAAGATTGAAGCAGCGGGAGGAAAAGTCGAGCTTAAATAAAATAGCTCGACTTTTCGGCCGGACTCCGACGCAGGTCGGAGGAGGCGGGGTCGCGCAAAATTCCAGCAGGAATTTATGCGTGACAATGTTGAGCTTAAATAGCTCGACTTTTCGGCCGGACTCCGACGCAGGTCGGAGGAGGCGGGTGAGCTTGGGATTGGGACCCAAGCGCAAGACCTTTTGAAAGCTTTTGTGAATGGAATGAACAAAAGATCCAAAAGGTGTACTGACCCTGTAAGGGTCGCGCAAAATTCCAGCAGGAATTTATGCGTGACAATGTTGAGCTTAAATAGCTCAATTTTCGGCCGGAGAAGCGTCGGCTTAGAGGCCGGCTTACACAAAAATTCAGCAGAATTTTATGTGTATGAGTGGAGTTAAAGTAGTATTGCTTTAAATTGTATAAGTGGTATAGTGAGCTTATATGAAAAAATATATGCCTGTTTTGTTTGTTTTATCATTAATCTTATCAGGGACTTTTGGTTTTAAGGTTAATTCTGCTAATGCGGATTATTTGCCAGGCTGTACATCTGAAAAGGGCAATAGTTCAACTACAGGCAATCCTTGTAATTTATATTTTACTGTGGGTTGTACGTCAGAAAGAGGTTACAGTACAACCACAGGCGAGAAGTGTTATAGTATGATGCTTCCGCCGGGTTGTATGTCGAGTGATTCATACAGTTTAACGACCGGCGTAAAGTGCGACAGCTGGTTTGTTAATGTCTCGCTTCCTGTAGGCTGTACATCCGCTCGCGGATACAGTCCAACAACAGGAGTAAAATGTGACAGTGGGGGCCAGACATTTCCGCCAGGATGTACCTCAATTCAGGGATATAGCCCGACAACCGGTCAGCGTTGTGGCGTATCATCAGATCCGATTCCAGTTTATCCTCCAGGTTGTACTTCAAACTACGGATTTAGTTCGACAACCGGCCGATCCTGCGGTGGGCTTACAAATTCTCAACCGTCGATTATTTCTTTGGGCACAAGTAATGCCTTACAAAGCGAAAAAGTAGCGATGTATATTTCTAATTTTCCGAATGCACGTTCATACACTGTTACATTTGCAGGGCAAACTTTTTCTGGTGATACAGATGCGTCTTTATCTTCAAATGGCACATACTTAGGTTTTACAGTTCCAAACTTTCCTTCTGGACAATATTCATTAACCGCTCAAGGGCGTAATTCCAATGGTGCTCTTTTATTCAGCACCCAGAACTCAATATCTTTTACTATTGGAACTGTTTCATCTCAACCCTCCATTACTATTGTTTCTCCGAATGGGGGAGAGATGGTAACGCCAAGCGTCTCATCACCTACAATGCCAATTCTATGGAATAATCCTTCAGGTTTCACAGCTAATAATTCAACTGTAACTATTAATTTTTGCGCTCTTCAAGGTCAAACTTTAACTTGTCCAAGTTCAGGTTCGAGTAATGTTGTTTCGGGGTTGAGAAATGCTGGTCATTATGAGGCCAGAGTATTTTCAAACTCCGGTGTGATTTCTCCGCCTGGGCAATATATTGTTAGTATTACAGCTACACGTTCGGATACTGGCGAGATTGCTTCTGGTATGAGCAGTTCATATTTCACTATTATTTCACAAAATAACTCTAATGCCACTGTTTCGGCGTATCTTAACAATGCTTCGGAAAATAAAGCTGGAGCGTGGAATCAATTTACTGCTGGTGTCGGAAACATAAATAAAAACCCGTCTGATTGGAATTGGACAATGCATATTAATTTCCCAACAGAAAAAACAATTTCACGCATTACTATTGTTCACAATACGAGAGGTGAGGTCTGGTCAACCGGTTATTCTCGCTATCTGAGAGACGGCACCGATCTGTATGGTTATAATGAACATCCATATCCTCTTGTTGTGACCGATGAGGGAGGCGGCCAAATGAACGATTTATATGATCAAGGTCTTCTATCTGGTACTGGCACGCATGTTCTCAATCTCTATGGTCAGCCGGAGAGTACTTCTTTCATAGGAGGAAGACTGATTGTTGAATTTACCGATGGCACCTCAGCCACTACTACTATCGTTGCTTCTTCTATTAAGCAAGAGGGGTATATTTCCACTCAACCCTCTATCACTGTCTTGAGTCCAAATGGGGGAGAGACATTTCCGATTTATAATGTTCCCGGTTCATTTGACATTGCATGGAATACAAATGTTGCTCTTAATTCACCATTCTTATTCATATCTAGTTCTTCAGCCTCATTTTATTCTAAAGCATTAAATTCTATTGATGTTCCTGGCAGGCAGGTGACATTATTACCGAATTCTGTATTTCCTTCCGTCGGTATTTATAAAGTAAGAGTATGTTCAAACTATGAAGGAAATGGTGCTTCAGAAATAGCATACTGTGATTCAAGCGATAATTATTTTACCATCACCTCACCAGTATTCCAATCCCTTGCGGCAACATGTTCAGGAACTCCTAATGGAAATCTCGGAGCAAGGTGGGGCGCTTCTCCAACGGGCGGATCCGGAGCTTATACTTTTGAGTGGAGTGCTTACAATGATGTGACAGCCTATGACGGCGTCCTAACCTCACCAGGATTCTCTGCTACTTATGGTTCAGCGGGCACAAAGCAAGCCGTCGCGCGCGTAAGTGATGGTAGAACTAGTGTCAGCGCAAGTTGTTCAACCACAGTAAGTTCAACTAATTCAACCCCTTCCATCACCATTCTCAGTCCAAATGGGGGAGAAACATATTCTCAGGGACAAATTGTACCCATATCATTCTCCACAAGTATGCTTAACTCGCAGAATTCAAATGGTGTTAACATCATACTTTACGGGGGAATTTCAACTGATGTAGGAAGTTATAACTATGTTCAAAATATTGTGAATTACTGGAAAGATGGATCCCCATACAATTGGACTATACCATCTTCTCTACCAGCTGGCAGATATACCATATACATTGTTAACCAAACACCCCCTGATGGTGTTTCGATCACAGGATTGTTTGATTTCAGTGATAAATATTTCACTATTACTTCAGGTACCAATCAACCCTCTCTCACCATCACTTCTCCTGCTACAAGTCAAACCTTCCATCCTGGCGATACCATTCCTATTCGTTGGGATAGTCAGGGGATCACTGCTGTAGCCGTGGATGTTCAGACAGCGAATGGAAATATTGCCTTGATTTCAACTTCTCTTATTGGCAATCCCGGATCGTATGACTTCACTTTATCTCCTGATACTGCACCGGGTTCATATCAGGTAAGAGTTAGATCTAACGCTCCTATGGCCACAGTACCGTTCACGGTAAGCAATTAGTTTTTATTGCTAGAAAAGTTTATGGGAGTATAATATAGAGCATGAGAAAAAATGCCTCAGTTTTGTTTGTTTTAGCATTTATTTGCTATGGTCTTTTGGGCTTCAGTATTACTGCTGGCGCACAATCTGGTGGTTATATTAAAAATTCGGGGAATTCGGGTTCCATTTCTAACAAAAATACATCTAACGATTACACTCCGGGTTGTACCTCGACTTCCGGATACAGTTCGCTTACCGGAGAAAAGTGTCGTGTCCTAAATGTCGATAACTCACTCCCGGAAGGCTGTACTTCTACCCGCGGATACAGTCCGCTTACCGGAGCAAGATGCGATAGCTTTGTCAACGCGTCGCTTCCCTCAGGCTGTGTCTCAACTCGGGGATATAGTTCGACTACCGGTCGATCTTGCAGTAGTGGAACAAATTTTCTGCAAGGCTGTACATCATATTCTGGCTATAGTGCCACGACTGGCCAGGCTTGCGACGGTTCAACATTTGTTTTTTATCCATCAGGTTGTACTTCAAGCTCTGGTTTTAGCTCGACTACCGGCCGATCTTGTAGTGGATCAACTAATTCTCCCTCTGTCACAGTCCTCAGTCCGAATGGGGGAGAGACCCTTGTTGCAGGTCGCACATATGAAATCAGATATAATGCCAGGAATTTCGACACAAACCTGAAAGCCCCAATACACATATTTTTTGAAAGGTATAATCAATCGGGACTAAGGACAGGCAATCCAAACTATGGAATGATTCCGATTGGAGACACAAATGATCCTTCAAGTTTTACATGGCGAATACCTGCTGATGTTATTTCAGACATAGATGCGGTGGTCGGATCAGGAGATAAATATAAGGTTCAAGTTTGTTTGATGGATTATTGTAGTGTACAAAATAATAGCGGAACTGACAAAAGCGATGGTTATTTTAATATAGTTAATAGTTCTTCGCAGTCTTCTGTCACTGTCCTTAGTCCGAACGGGGGAGAAACTTGGAAAATCGGTAGTCGACATACTATCTCATATAAAGTAACAGGAAATATTAGGCCGGAATATCAAATTGCTTTAATATTAGAACCTGGGTATATTCCTCTAATGACATTACCAGTGGCCACGACTTCGTATTCGTGGACTGTGCCAACAATAGCTTGTGAAGGCGGAGATGCATGTGGTGCTTTAAATCCTGGGTCTTATAAAATCACAGCTAAACTATATGATAGTGAGCCTTGTGTTGGGTACTGCTTATCTACTGGTGCTCGTCTGATATCATCAGATTCAAGTAGTGATGACTTTACCATCACCAACTAATTTCTGCTAAACATTTAAAACTTAACTGCCGTTATGTTCGGCTCTTTTTTGGTGCGTGGGGATAACTTCCATTTAACAAATCCATTTTGGAAGAGTATTATATGGACATGAAAAAATACATGTCTATTGTTCTCGCTCTATTTATTACTTTAACAGGTTTTAGTGCAAATTCCGCCAGTGCACAAGTGACAGTAGCCCTGCCTCAGGGCTGTTATTCTACGGTTGGTTATAGCCCGACTACGGGAGTTAAATGTGATAGTTTGATTAATATAAATTCTTCACTTCCTGCCGGTTGTACTTCTACTAGAGGTTATAGTCCGCTTACAGGAATAAAATGCGACAGTGGCGGTTCAAGATACCCGGATGGTTGTACTTCAAGCCAAGGATATAGCGTTACTACTGGAATAAAATGTGATAGTTTTATCAATGGTACTCCGGGTGATGCGCTTCCACTACTCCGGCCAGGCTGTACTTCAACTTCTGGCTATAGTTCAACCACGGGCACTCGCTGTGATGGGATCACTCAGGTTGTGAGAGATGATAAGATGATCATAACGGAGCCAATTCAGGGCTGGGGCGGTTGGAGTGTAGGCACCGCATACGCAATTCGGTGGACTAACGTTCAAGATCCGCATTTCCCTAAATTATTCGTGTCAATGACCAAATCAAATGGCACAAGAACGATTAATATTACGAATCAGTCCGATGGGTATTTCCCATATCTCGGAGATGGTATGTGGGCGGATCCGCAAGTAAAAATTCCCGAGAACATCTCTCCAGGAAACTATAGAATCTTTTTGACGGACAGAGCTGGCGGAACGAGATTATTAAGCAATGCTGTAGATGTGACGATCTATGCGTCTACTACCGATGCTCAACCTTCTATTATTTCTTTGGGTACAAACAATGCTTTACCTGGAGAAAAGGTGGCTGCGTACATTTCAAATTTTCCCATAAGCACGTCCTATATATACAATATTGCTTTAACAGGAATAACTAACAACATTTCTGTTGTCGGCACACTATCAACTGATGGTAGTTATATAGGTTTCACTGTTCCAAATATTAGTCCAGGTATATATCAATTAGCCGCTTTTACTAATAGTGGTGTAAATTCCTATAATACTCTACCATTCACTATCGGGCGAGCAACTCCTTCATCATCCTATCCTGGTTTCTTTATGAGGCCTGATAACTCTTCCTATCTTCCAGACGATACAATAAATCTAACATTGAGTCGCGCCGACAATGGTTCAGCTACATATCCTGTTGATATATATGTGCTAGGAGCAAATGACAATAGGGTGAAAATTCGAAATAGTTTTTCGGTAGGCCAGAATACAATCTTCTCTTTGAAAATGGATCGGCAATCAGTTTATACTGGTCCAGGAGAATATCAGATAATACTTTGTGATGCGGGTCAGGTATGCAACGGCGGTGTTAATACTAATGGTGTCGTTATAAACATAAGTTCACAAACTGCTACACCCTCCATAACCGTTCTCAGTCCGAATGGAGGAGTTTTTGATAACGGACGGACTCAAAATATTTCTGTAAGTTGGCAAGGGTATGAAGGCGACTTCGATTATTATACTGTGAACGTTGTTAATACTTTTGCTAATGTTGGAAGGAGAATCTCAGGAAGTATATCAAGAGAATCGAACGGTTTTGTAACAACTTCTGGGGCGATACAAGATGCAATCATTGAGCTTTCTGGGGGATCATCTGCTCCTGAGCAGGGCTATTATTTTGACGTATTTGCCATTAAGAACGATGGCGCCGGAGAAAGAGGTGTGGCTACAGGGAGAAGTGGTACATTTTCTATCACTCATCCTTTAACTCCACCTTCTCTCACCATCACTTCACCTACAACCAACCAAACGTTTCACCCCGGGGATAATATTCATATTCGCTGGGATAGTGAGGGTATCACAGGTGTATCCGTGGATGCTCAAACAGTTGATGGAAATATTGCTCTAATTTCAACTTCTCTTATTGGCAATCCTGGATCATATGATTTTACTTTGTCTCCAAATACTGCGCCGGGTGCATATCAAGTAAGAGTCAGGTCCAATGCTCCCATGGCTACCGTTCCGTTTACAGTAAGCAATAACTAGGTTTCAGAGAATTAACCTGAACAAGAAAAAGCAGAACAAGATTATGCTTTTTCTTGATATTTCCAGAAAAAGGGCTAGAATGAATCGATGGAAATTCTAGGGAAATTGCTGGGCAATGAGGCGAGAGTGAAAATAATGAGGCTTTTTCTGCTCAATAGAGGCAAAGGTTTTAGGAAAAAGGATATTGTAAAACGAAGTCGAATCACTCCGGCTGCTGTCAGCCGAGAACTCAGATTGCTCTCTTCCGTTAATTTTATTAAAAAGAGGGGAAGAACCGCAACGGATTGGTATTTTAATTATTTTTTTAAATATGCCAGGGAATTTGAAGATTTACTGGTGAGATTTGATACTCTGAACAAGCAAAAACTATTAGATGCTTTTAAAAATGTCGGACGGGTCAAACTTTTGGCGGTTTCTGGTGTTTTTATTAAAAATCACGATAGTCGGGTGGATTTGCTCATCGTCGGGGATAAAATGAGGCGAAGCAAGATCGAACAAGGGGTCCGCAGGCTTGAGGCTGAAATCGGCGCTGAACTCACTTATGCTGTTTTCGACACAAAAGAGTTCATTTACAGAATTAATATGTATGACAAGCTTGTCCGGGATATTCTGGACTACCCGCACGAGATTCTTTTGCAGGATAAGGAGTTATCTCCCACACTAACCTCGAAAATATCCAGTAGAGGCTAAAGTCTGCTCTTTATCTTCGGAAGGCAAAAAGTGGATAACTTTTTTGCTTATACTTCTTTATATTGATACAATAAAGGCAAGAACTTTAATAAGGTCGAAACTTAAGAAAGTATTATTTATAATTAAACATGAATAACATTTGGATGACATGGGGTGACGTTTTTAATTCGTCACTTCAAGAATTATGGTGGGGTTTTATTCAATTTGCCCCAAAGCTTCTAATAGCTATCATATTCTTTGTGATTGGTTGGGCTTTAGGAAATATTATTGCCAGATCTCTGGAGCAAGTTTTCCGTTCTCTTAAGGTAGATAACCTTTTAAAATCTATCGGCGTAGACAATTTCTTTAGAAAAGCAGGGATGAATCTTAATTCCGGATACTTTATCGGACAAGTAGTAAAATGGTTTATTATTATTGTTTTCCTTATTCCCTCGCTTGATTTGGTCGGTTTGAACAGTATTAAAGATTTCCTGCAATTCGATGTATTGGGTTTTCTGCCAAAGGTCATAGTGGCTGCTCTTATCTTAATAATCGCCACGATTGTAGCTGAAGGTCTCAGCAAGACTGTCGCTGCTTCGGCTAGGAGTATGAACTTGAACTCAGCCAATATGCTTGGCGCTATTGCGAAATACGCTATCTGGGTGTTTGCTTTCATTATTGCTTTAGGTCAGCTTGGGGTCGCAGATTACTATATGAGTGTCCTATTTACCGGTATAATAGCGATGCTCTCTATCGGTGGAGCTCTCGCTTTCGGTTTGGGCGGCAAAGATGCGGCTGCGCGATTTATCGCGAAAGTGGGAGGGGAAGTATCTCAACGTAATAATAATTAAGATTTATTTGCAAAAAAGATGTCCACAGGTTATCCAAACGGCCTGATTTGACATCTTTTTTGCTTTCGGCTATACTCTTTCAATCAGTATGAATATAACAAGAAACAAGTTCAAAAGGCGGCCTTAAATTGCAGACTTTCTTTTGTCTGTTAGCCGCCTGAAAGGCGGTTTTTTCGTTCAACGGCAAGGCTAGAAAATTGAAAATTAAAATCTGTCGGGTACTGCAAAGAGTCTTTTCGGGCCCAGATAGAGAAGAGCTTTCAAAAAAGTTTGACTCCATAGCGGTATGGATATAATTTTTTTGAGCTCTGTTTTTCCCTGATATTAAAAATCAGGGTTGTGGTTTTCAAATTTCTTAACAGGAAATTTAAGGGCGTACGGTGGATGCCTTGACTTTAAGAGGCGAAGAAGGACGTGGCGTTGCTGCGATAAGCTTCGGGGAGGTGCTTAGCAACCTTTGATCCGGAGATTTCCGAATGGGGAAACCCTGTCCGAATTACATCGGACAATTTTTATCTTTATGATAAAAGAGCGCACCCTGGGAAGTGAAACATCTCAGTACCAGGAGGAACAGAAAACAAACTGCTTTGTTTTCTGTCTGGTTCCCGTGAAGGCGGGAAATCGCCAATGCGAGCGTAAGCTCGCAGGCGATAAGGGAAGAACAAAATTTGCTTTTCCTAGCCAGGTAGAAGATAGAGCAGAACATTTCCCCAGTAGCGGCGAGCGAAAAGGAAGAAGCCCAAACCCAGGTCCGCAAGGACTTGGGGGTTGTAAGATAGTAGTTTAGAATTTAATTTTTAGAAGAGTCAAAAAATAAGTTGTTAGCTTAAGTTGCTGGAAAGCGACACCATAGGAGGTGATAGTCCCATGAGCGAAAATAATTTATCTCTTTTATTACTATTCTTGAGTACCTCAGGACACGAATGGCCGGGGGGAATCTAGCGGAACTAACCGCTAAGGCTAAATACTCTTAAAGATCGATAGTGAACTAGTACCGTGAGGGAAAGGTGAAAAGCAGCCCGATTAGGGCGGTGAAATAGACCTGAACCCGTATGTCTACAAGGAGTCGAAGTTCGTCTTCGGATGAACGACGGCGTGCCTATTGAAGAATGAGCCAACGAGTTTATTCATACTGCTGGTGAAGTGGACTAAAACCACAGAACCATAGGGAAACCGAGTGTTAATAGCGCGACATAATAGTAGTATGCATAAGACCCGAAACCAGGTGAGCTTGCCATGAGCAGGATGAAGTAGGTCGAAAGACTTATGGAGGTCCGAACCGGTAGATCGTACAACGTCTTCGGATGACTTGTGGTAAGGAGT